>Ga0209087_1000595_pt1 | contig 22521 bp, 23 predicted proteins | sample S_130805_EF_Meta_FD_187321 | JGI IMG/M metagenome (GOLD analysis project Ga0209087, IMG submission 187321) | Freshwater microbial communities from Lake Simoncouche, Canada to study carbon cycling - S_130805_EF_MetaG (SPAdes) (version 2) | ecosystem: Environmental > Aquatic > Freshwater > Lake ... | reverse complement strand
CGGGGCGGATGCCGAGGATCGCCTCGACGTAGTTCTTCGGATGCACGCGGCTGAGCTGCTCGATCGTCGCCTGCGGCGCCTCGTCGCGGATCAGCTCGGAAAAGTCTTCCTGGTCGAGCGCCTTCATCACCGCCCGCAGCCGGTCGGGGCATTCCGGATGCTCCTCGCCCGGCTCGTGCCGCAGGCAGGCGCGATGGGTCAGCAGCAGGGTGCTCATGCCGGCAGAGCCTTGCGCAGGGTGAAGCGATAGACGCCATCGGCCTCGGTCGCCGAGACCAGGGTGTGGCCGGTCTCGGCGCAATAGGCCGGGAAGTCCTTGGCACTGGCCGGGTCGGTCGCCAGCACCGTCAGCTCCGCCCCGGGCGGCAGCGCGCGCAGCGCCTTGTTGGCCTTCAGCACCGGCAGCGGGCAGATCAGCCCCTGTACGTCGAGCAGCGTTTCCGTCATTGCAGCCAGTGCAGCACCCGGCCGTGCCCGCCGCAAGGCTTGCGTGGCCGGGCGCCGCGCCGCACCTTCGGCCCATGGCGTGGCGGCTCGGAATCGACCTCGGCGGCACCAAGACGGAGATCGTCGCCCTCGACGAGGGCGGAGCCGAACGGCTGCGCCGGCGCGTGCCGACGCCGCCCGACTACGCCGGCGTGATCGCGGCGATCGGTGATCTGGTCGAGGGGGCGGAGCGGGAGCTCGGCGGCAGCGGCACGGTCGGCATCGGCATCCCCGGGAGCCTCTCGCCGGCGACCGGCCTGGTGCGCGGGGCGAACTCCACCTTCCTGAACGGCGGCCGGCTGGATGCCGACATCGCCGCGCGGCTCGGCCGCCCCGTCAGGCTGAGCAATGACGCGAATTGCCTGGCGATGAGCGAGGCGGCGGACGGCGCCGGCGCCGGCTTCGAGCGCGTCTTCGCCGTCATCATCGGCACCGGCGTCGGTTCCGGCATCGTGCAGCACGGCCGGATCCTCGAGGGCCGCAACCGCATTGGCGGGGAATGGGGCCACAACCCGCTGCCGTGGATGACGCGCGACGAATACCCTGGCCCGACCTGCTGGTGCGGCCGCCCCGGCTGCATCGAGGCCTTCTGCTCCGGCCCCGCGCTCGCCGCCGATGCGGATGGGCCGGGCGCGCGCGATGCCTCCGCGCTGCCGGCGCGGGCGGCCGCCGGCGATGCGCGGGCCCAGGCGGCGCTGGATCTACACGCCGACCGCTTGGCACGCGCGCTCGCGCATGTGATCAACATCCTCGATCCCGACTGCATCGTGCTGGCGGGCGGGCTGTCGAACATGATGCATCTCTACGACCACATCCCAAGACTCTGGCGGCGCTGGGTGTTCAGCGACACGGTGACGACGCCGCTGCTGCGCGCGCAGCATGGCGACAGCTCCGGCGTGCTCGGCGCCGCGCGGCTCTGGGACAGCGCATGAACAACCCCGTCAAGGCCGCGATCAACCCGGGGCTGCGCTACGGCGCCATCGCCTTCCTGATGGGCGCCGCCTTCGGCCCGGTGCGCGAGTTGCTGCTGGCGCCGCTGCTCGGCGGGCTGCCGGCGGCGGTGATCGAGGCGGCGGTTCTCGCGCCGGCCTTCTGGTGGCTGGCGCGCGGCTGCACCACGCTGATCGAGGACGCACCCGAATGGCAGGCGACGGCCTCGCTGGTGCTGCTCGGCCTGGTCGTCGTGCTGCTGGCCGAGAGCCTGCTGGCGGCGGTGCTGCTGAAGACCGGGCTCCCCGCGAAGCGCGTCGCGCCGGGCGAGATGGAGCGCTTCATCGGATATGCGCTGATCGTCTGGTTCTGCCTGGCACCCTTCCTTGCGCGACGCCAGCGGTGACATGCCCGCCCTCTGCCGCGACTGCTTCCAGGAGGTCGCCGCCGACCGCGCAGCCTGCACCTGCGGCTCGCGCCGCGTGGTCCGGCATGCCGAGCTGTTCACGCTCACCGTCGCGCATGTCGATTGCGACGCCTTCTACGCCAGCGTCGAGAAGCGGGATCGGCCGGAGCTGCTGACCCAGCCGGTGATCGTCGGCGGCGGCCGGCGCGGCGTGGTCGCGGCCTGCTGCTACATCGCCCGCACCCGCGGCGTCCGCAGCGCGATGCCGATGTTCAAGGCGCTGAAGGCCTGCCCGGATGCGGTCGTGATCAAGCCGGACATGGCGAAATACGTCGCCGCCGGCCGCCAGGTGCGGGCGCTGATGGAGGCGCTGACGCCGCTGGTGCAGCCGCTCTCGATCGACGAGGCAGTGCTCGACCTGAAGGGCACCGAGGCGCTGCACCGCGCGCCACCGGCCGCCGTGCTGGCACGCTTCGCCCGCGAGGTCGAGCAGCAGGTGGGCGTGACGGTCTCGATCGGCCTCGCGCCGAACCGGCTGCTGGCGAAGCTGACGGCCGAGCGCGACAAGCCGCGCGGCTTCGCGGTGCTGGGCGCGGCCGAGGCCGACGCCTGGCTGGCACCGCAGAGCGTCACGGTGCTGCCGGGCGTCGGGCCGGCGCTGGCGCGCAGGCTCGAGGCCATGGGAATCACGCGGCTCGGCCAGCTCGCGTCGCTCGAGCCGCGCGAGGCGGCGAAGCGGCTGGGCGAGGAGGGGCCGGGCCTCGCGACGCGGGCGCGCGGCGAGGACAACCGCGCCGTCGATCCCAGCCGCGAGACCAAGAGCATCAGCGCCGAGACCACCTTCGAGACCGACATCGCCGCGATCCCCGAGCTCGAGGCAAAGCTCTGGCGGATGTGCGAGAAGCTCGGGCGGCGGCTGCGCGAGAAGGATCTCGCGGCGGGTGGCGTCGTGCTGAAGCTGAAGACCGCGGGGTTCGTGACGCGCACGCGCAACGCGCGGCTGCCGACGCCCACCGTGCTGCCAGAGACGCTGTTCGCCGCGGCGCGCCCGCTGCTGGCGAAGGAAGCGGATGGTACTGCCTTCCGCCTGATCGGCATCGGCGCGCAGCCGCTGGCCGCCGCCGCCGAGGCGGATCGCGGCGACCTCGCCGACCCGGAGGCGCCGAAGCGCGCGGCGCGCTGGGCGGCGATGGAGGCGCTGCGGGCGAAATTCGGCGAGGCAGCGGTGGTGCAGGGGCGCGGCCTCAAGCGTTGAGCGGCGCGGCGCGGTCCGATAGCCTGGGCCGGAACGGGGGAAGTTCCACCATGCAGTCCACCCTTGGCCGGCGCCGCGCGCTGATGCTCGCGCCGGTGCTCGTGCTTGCGGCCTGCGAGCAGCAGCGGCCGCCGGCCGCGCCGCCGCGCATCTATGTGCGCGACTTCGCGGTCTCGCCCAGCGACATCACGCTCGACAGCGGCACGCGCGGCAGGCCGCCGCCGCCGCCCGGTGCGGCGGGCGAGCAGCGGCTGGCGGGCCCGCGCGCGATCGCGGCGGCGCTTTCGGTTTCGCTCGTGGAGAACCTTGGCAGCACCGGCATTCCGGTCTCCCGGATCAGGCCGGGCGATCTGCCGGAGCGCGGCAGCGTCATCGTCGATGGCCGGCTGCTGGCCGTGCAGCAGGGCCGGAGCACGCCGCCGCAGCTGATCGGGCTTGGTCTCGGGCGCGGCGGAATGCTGGCGGAGGCGAAGCTCTACGCGCTCGATGGCGGCGGCGCGCCGCGCTTCCTGGAGAGCTTCAGCAGCAGCACCGGCAACGGCACCGCGCCGGCCGACGACCTCGCCGAGGCGCAGCGGCTCGGCGCAGCGATGGGCGAGCAGATCAAGCGCTACTTCGCGCAGCGGGGGTGGGTGCGTTAGCGCTTGATCCGCCGAGGCGGCGAATCAATCGCCCACAGGAAGCCTGAAACATGACCCACGAAAGTGGATCATGTTTTAGGGCGCGCGGCGGCGCAGCCCATCCGCCACCAGCGTGCAGCCGGCGACCGCGAGCAGGATCGCGAGGCCCGGCCAGACCGCCGCGAGCGGCGCGGCGAAGACCATCTCCTGCGCATTGCCGAGCATGTTGCCCCAGGACGGCGCCGGCGGCTGGATGCCGAGGCCGAGGAAGCTCAGCGTGCTCTCGGCGAGGATCGCGCCGGCGACGGCAAGCGCGGTCGCGACCGTGATCGGCCCGGCGATGTTCGGCAGCACGTGGCGCAGCATGACGCGGCGCTCGGAGGCGCCGGCGACGCGGGCGGCGGCGACGTAGTCGAGCGAAAGCTGCGTCAGCGCCGCGGCGCGCGCCAGGCGGGCGACGCCGACCCAGCCGAAGATCACCAGGATGACGGCGATGCGGATGATGTCGGACAGCGCCTCGCCGCGCGGCAGGCCGAAGCGGCCGGTATCGACGGCGGCGAGCACGACCAGCAGCGGCAGGGTCGGCAAGGCGAGCATGCCGTCGGCGACGCGCATCAACAGCGCGTCGCGCCAGCCGCCCGAACGTGCCGCCGCGAGGCCGATGGCAGTGCCAAGCAGGGTCGCACCGAGCGCCACGGCGAGGCCAACGCTGAGCGAGACGCGGGCGCCGTAGAGCAGCCGCAACAGGATGTCGCGGCCAAGATCGTCGGTGCCGAGCGGATGCTGCGTCGAGGGCGGCGCGAAGCGCTTGAAGAGATCGGGGTTGAAGGGATCGGCGCCGAGCATCGCCTGGACCCAGGGCGCGGAGACGGCGGCAAGCGCCAGCGCGCCGAGGATCGTCAGGCCCAGCCAGAGCCTCATCCGGCGAGCCGTGGGTCGATCAGGCGCTGGACGATATCCGCGGCGAGCGTGGCCAGCATGGTGACGAGTGCGGCGAGTAGCAGGGCGAGCAAAGCCAGGTTGTAGTCGTTGCCCATGATGCTGTCGTAGATCAGCTTGCCCATGCCGGGGCGGGCGAAGATGGTCTCGGTGACCAGTGCGCCGGAGACGAGGGCGCCGGCATCCAGCGCGGCGATGGTCACCACCGGGATCGCGGCGTTCGGGAAGGCGTGGCGCCAGGTGATGGCGCGCTCCGACAGCCCCTTCATGCGCGCGGTGCGGATATAGGGTGCGGCGAGTTCCGCCTGCATCGCGGACATGCTGTGCCGCGCATAGGCGGCGATGTTGAACAGCGCGAGGGTGGTGACGGGCAGCACCAGGAAGCGCGCGGCCTCGAGCAGGCCGGAGGTGTCGGCGGTGCCGCCGGCGGGCAGCCAGCCGAGGGTGACGGCAAACAGGATGATCAGCAGGATCCCGAGCCAGAAGGTCGGCGTCGATTGGGTGAGGATGGCGAAGCCGTCGACGATGCGCCCGGAGGCCGCGCGGCGGGCGCCCCAGATGCCGAGCAGGATGCCGCCGGTGGCGGCCAGCAGCAGCGACCAGCCGAGCAGCACGAGGGTGGACCAGAGGGCCGGCCAGAGCACCCTGGTGGCGGGGACGGAGTAGAGGCGGGAGAATCCGAACTCGCCCTGCAGCACGGCGCCGGCCCAGGCCAGGTAGCGTTCGTGCAGCGGGCGGTCGAGGCCGTGCAGCGTGCGCAGCCGCGCCTGGTCGGCGGCGGTGAGCAGCGGGTCCGACATCAGCGCGAGGTCGACCGGGTCGCCCGGCATCAGCCCCATGGCGCCCCAGGTGAGCGCCGAGACGATGGCGAGGGTGACGACGATCTGCAGCAGTCGGGATGCGATGAGTCTGGCCATCGGTACGGGCGTTACAGCAACCCGCGCGCCAACTCACAGAAAAAGGTGATGGGGGGTTCGGGGGGAAGAGTTCCCTCTTCCCCCGATGCTGTCAGCCGCGCGCCGTGGCGATGGCGGCCTTGGCGGCGTTGACCATCAGGCCCACGTCATTGCCGCCGACCGTCACCAGCTTGAAGCCCATGTCGATCATGCGCTTGGCATAGGCTGGCGAGCCGTTGTGCAGCCCCGCCGCGATGCCGCGCTTCGAGGTTTCCTTGATCAGCCGCTCGTAGATCTTGAGGATCTCCGGCTCCTCGCGGTCGAGGATCGGCGTCATGCCGAGCGAGAGGCCGAGGTCGGAGGGGCCGACATAGATCGCGTCGATCCCCGGCACGTCGAGGATGGCCTCGAGGTTGTCGAGCGCGGTCTTGGTCTCGATCATCGGGATGACGAGGATGTCGGCATTGGCGGTCTTCTGGTAGCCGCCGGCCTCGCCGTACACGCCGGCGCGGATCGGGCCGTTGCTGCGGGTGCCGTGCGGGGGGTACTTGCTGTACTGCACCAGCGCGCGGGCCTCGGCCTCGGTGTTGATCATCGGGCAGATCACGCCGTAGGCGCCGGCGTCGAGCACCTTGCCGATGATGCCCGGCTCGTTCCAGGGCACGCGCACCATGGGCAGCACGCCGGGGGTCAGCGCGATGCCCTGGAAGCAGGCGACGCAGGAGAGGTAGTCCTGCACGCCGTGCTGCATGTCGACGGTGACGCTGTCCCAGCCGGCCTTGCTGTACATCTCGGCGCTGAAGGCGTTGGGGATGGCGAGCCAGCCATTCACCACGGCCTTGCCGGCCTTCCACGCTTCCTTGACCTTGTTCGCCATCGTTTCCCCCTGGGTGTTGGTCGCGCGACGCTAGGCGTGGGGGGCAGGGGCGTCAACGCGGGCTCAGGCAGGCGCCGCGCGCCGCGCCACCCCGAGCCTGAACAGCAGGTAGAGCGGCAGCATGGTGGCGCTCAGCAGCGCGCCGAACCAGAGCGCGGCGACCGGCCCGCCGGCATGATCCTGCAGCCAGCCGGCGAGCGGCGGCAGCAGGCTGTGGCCGATGTAGAGCCAGAGGTAGAACAGCCCCATGCCGATCGCCCGCTGCTCCGGTCGCAGCGCGAGCGAGGGCAGCGCCAGGATGACGCCGACCGGCAGGCCGGAGACCAGGCCGGCGCCGATCATCGCGACCCAGGGCGGGCCGCCGAGCGCGAGGCCGGCGAAGCAGGCGGCCCAGCCGAGCGCGCCGGCCGCCATCAGTGTGCCGTGATGCCCCCAGCGCTGGGCGATGATGGCGCCCGTCTGGATCGAGGCGGCGCAGAGCCAGGTGGCGATGCCCGCCAACGCCCCGGCCTGGGCGGGCGAGAGGCCGGCGGCGCCGAGGAAGGTCGGCGCGAAGCCGATCAGGATCGAGAGCGCGCCGTTGAAGATCCCCCATATCGCGCCGGCGAGCGAGACCAGCAGCGCGACCTGGCGCGGCAGCGCGGGGCCGCCCGCCGCGGCGCCGGCGCCGTCGTTCGGGTGGCGGCGATAGACCAGCAGCAGCAGGACCAGCGCTGCCAGCGCGAAGCCGGCGCTGGCGTACAGCGCGGCCGGCCAGCCGAGTTGCGCCGCGACCCCGCCCAGCAGCATGACCGCGAGGCCGATCCCGATCGGGAAGGAGTTCACGAAGATGCCCATGGCCAGCACGATCTCGCGGCCGGCGAACCAGTCGGTGATCATCTTCGCCATCAGCACGTTCAGCAGCACCGCGCCGATGCCGGCGATGAGCCGCCCGGTGGCGAGCAGGCCGAAGCCCTCGGCGAGGCAGGAGAGCAGGCCGCCGAGCGCCATCAGCACCAGGCCGAGCGCCACGATGTTGCGGTCGCCGAAGCGGCGGCCGAGGGCGCCGCCCGGCAGCGAAACGACGATGCCCGGCAGGAAATACAGCCCGATCAGCGTGCCGAGGTCGGCGTAGCCGAGGCCAAGCTCGGGCACCAGCACCGGCGAGGCGGCGGCGAGCGACTGGAACTGGAAGCCCATGCTCGTACGTGCGGCCGTGAGGACGGCCAGGGCCTGCCAGCGTTGCTCCATGCGCTCCCCCGAATGTTGCGATGCAGCATACCCGATCGCGGCGTGCTGGACGACCCCCGCGGGCCGGCGCACCCTGGCCGCCATGCCCGACTGGAGCGTCGCCTCGGAGACCGGCCGCCTGGCCGATGTGCTGGTCTGCCCGCCCGACCATTACCGCTGGCTGGCGACCAATGCGATCGCGCGGCGGACGCTGGCGGGCGGCGGCGCGCCCGACCTGCAGGGGCTGCAGGCGCAGCATGGCGAGCTTGTGGCGGCGCTCGAGCAGGGCGGCGCGCGGGTGCATGTGCTGCCGCCCGAGCCGCATCTGCCCTACATGGTCTACACGCGGGACAGCGTGGTGGTGACGCATCGCGGCCCGGTGCTCTGCCAGCTCGAGCGGCCGCAGCGCCGCGGCGAATACGCCGCGCTGATCGACTGGCATGAGGGCCGGTTCTGGCGGAAGAGCTCGGCCGGGACGCTGGAGGGCGGGGATGTGCACATCCTGCGCCCGGGCCTCGCGGTGATCGGCGCGAGCGGCGGGCGGACCGACCTCGATGGCGCCGAGCAGCTGGCCGGCTGGTTGCGCGCCGAGGCCTGGGAGGTGCGGATCGAGCCCTTCGACGAGCATTTCCTGCATCTCGACGTGCTGTTCTGCCTGGCGACGCCGGAGCTCGCCGTGGCGTGTACGGATGTGCTGGATGAGGCGTTTCTTGCCTGGCTGGCCGGGCATGGCATCCGCACGATCCCGGTGCCCTACCGCGCCACCATGCACCTCGGCTGCAACATCCTTTCCCTGGGCGGCGGGCGCGTGATATCCGCCCGCGAAAGCCGCGATCTCAATGCCGCGCTGCGGGCGGAGGGCATCACCGTGCTCGACCCCGCGCTCGGCCTCTTCACCGCCGGTGGCGGCGGACCGCATTGCCTGACCTGCCCCTTGAGCAGGCTGGAGGAAACATCGTGAACACCCTTTCCCCGCGCCCCGTCGACGCCGCGATATCCGCCGTGCGCGAGTTGATCGGCGAGCGGCTCTCGACCGCGCAGGCGGTGCGCGAGCAGCACAGCCGCGGCGAGGACCAGACCCCGCCGACCCTGCCCGACGCCGTCGCCTTCGTGGAGACGACCGAGGAGGTCAGCCGCATCCTGGCGCTCTGCCACCAGCACGGCGTGCCACTGGTGCCTTTCGGGGCCGGCACCTCGCTGGAAGGCCATGTGAACCCGGTGCGGCGCGGCATCTCGCTCGACCTCTCGCGCATGACGGCGATTCTCGAGGTCAATCCCGAGGACATGGACTGCCTGATCGAGCCTGGTGTCACGCGCCAGCAGCTGAACGACTACCTTCGCGACCAGGGCATGTTCTTCCCGGTCGATCCCGGCAGCGTCTGCACCATCGGCGGCATGTGCGCGACGCGGGCCTCAGGGACGAACGCCGTGCGCTACGGCACGATCCGCGAGAATGTACTGGGGCTGGAGGTCGTGCTGGCCGATGGCCGCGTCATCAAGACCGGCGGGCGGGCGCGCAAGGGGGCCAATGGCTACGACCTGACGCGGCTCTTCATCGGCTCGGAGGGCACGCTCGGCGTCATCACCAGGGTGCGGCTGCGGCTGCACGGCATCCCCGAGGCGATGTCGGCGGCGATCTGCCAGTTCCCCGACCTGGCCTCCGCGGTGAACACCACCATCGTCACCATGCAGTCGGGCATCCCGGTCGCGCGCATCGAGTTGCTGGATGCCGACCAGGTCGAGGCCTGCATCAAATACTCCAAGCTCGAGGGCCTGAAGCCGACGCCGACGCTGTTCCTGGAATTCCACGGCACGCCGGCGGCGGTGAAGGAGCAGGCCGAGGCGGTCGAGGCGATCGCGGCCGATTACGGCGGCGAGGGCTTCGCCTGGGCGACCGATGCCGAGAGCCGCAACAAGCTGTGGAAGGCGCGGCACGACGCCTATTGGGCGGCGGTGAACCTGATCCCCGGCTTCCGCGGCATCACCACCGATGTCTGCGTGCCGATCTCGCGCCTGGCCGAGGCGATCGTCGGCAGCAAGGAAGAGGCGCTGGCGAGCGGGCTCACCACCTGCATCGTCGGCCATGTCGGCGACGGCAATTTCCACCAGGTGATCCTGTTCGACCCGAACGACCCGGCGGGCCTGGAGAAGGCCTGGGAGCTCGATCGCAAGATCGTGGCGCGTGGGCTCGCCTTGGGCGGCACCTGCTCGGGCGAGCATGGCGTGGGCCTCGGCAAGCGCGAGTTCCTCGAGGAGGAACACGGCGCCGAGGCGATGGCGGTGATGCGTAGCATCAAGACCACCTTCGACCCCAAGGGCATCCTGAATCCGGGGAAGATCTTCCGGAACTGATCTCATGGACGGCATCGCGCAGCGGGCGGCGACCGCGGTCGCCATCCCGATCCTCGCGCTCACCCTCGGCCATGTGTTCTCGAATGCGGTCCGGACCCTGCCGGCGGTCGCGGTCGACGTCCTCACGCGCGACCTCGGGCTGAGCGCGCAGGAACTGGCGGCGCTGACCGGCGCCTTCCCCGCGGCCTTCGCGCTGGCGATGATCCCGGTCGGCGTCGCGCTCGACCGCTGGGGCGTCAGGCTGACGACGCTGGTGCTGATGGCGATCGCGATGGTGGGCACGGCGCTGGCCGCGCTCGCCCCGGGACCGGGGACGATGCTCGTCGCGCAATGCGTGCTCGGCGTCGGCTGTGCCGGCGCCATGATGTGCCCGATCACCTATGCCGCGCGCGCGACCGATCCGGTGCGCTTCGGCGTCTGGTCGGGCATCATCCAGGGCGTCGGCAATTCGGGCATGCTGCTGTCGGCCTCGCCACTCGCGCTGCTGATCGAGTGGCAGGGCTGGCGCGCCGGCTTCTGGGCCTGCGGCGCGCTGGCGGCGCTCGCCTTCGTCGTGGTCGCGCTGACCGTGCGGCAGCCGCCGCCAGCGCGCGCCCAGGCGCATTCGCTCTGGCAGGACACGCGGGAGATCCTGGCGATCGCCGCCTCGCCGCGGCTGCGCGCGCTGATGGTCTTCGCCTTCGCCAGCTTCGCCGCGATCCTCGGCGTGCGCGGGCTCTGGGGCGGGCCCTGGCTGATGGAAGACAAGGGGCTCAGCCGCGTCGAGGCCGGCAACATCCTGCTGCTGGCGACCATCGGCCTGGTCATCGGCCCGGCGATCGCGGGCGTCGTCGTGCGCTGGTCCGGCCGGCCGATCCTGCTGATGGTCGGCAGCCACTTCGTGGTCGCGGCGCTGATCATCTGCCTGGTCGGCGGCGGCCCGGGCGGCTGGCTCTCGACGCTGCTCGGCTTGGCCGTGCTGCCCGTGTGGTTCGACACGCTGCTGCTGACCGGCTTCGGGCTGATCCTCTCCTACCAGATCGTGGTCTTCTCGCAGGTCCGCGCGGCGGTGCCGCCGGAGCAGACCGGGCGCGCGCTGTCGGCCAACAATGTCAGCTTCTTCGGCGGGGCGGCGGTGTTCCAGGCGCTGTCGGGCGTGGCGGCGGCCTTCGGCGGCGTCGGTGCGGCGCTGCTGACCTTCGCGGTCGGGCTCCTGGTCTGCAGCAGCCTCTATCTCTGGCTGCGCGCGCGAACTCAAACCCCCGGCGGCAGCCAGTCCGGCGGCGGCATGGCCGTGTAGGCGTCGCGCAGCGCGCGCGACCAGCCCTCGCGGGCGGATTGCCAATAGGGCTCGTCCTCGGCGATCCGCTTCTGCAGCGCGACGTGCAGGCTGTCGGTGCGATAGAGCAGCAGGTCGAGCGGCAGGCCGACCGTCAGGTTCGACCGGATCGTGCTGTCCATGCTGACCAGCACCAGCTTCACCGCATCGGCCATGCTGGTCGTCGCATAGCCGACCGAGCGATCCAGGATCGGCTTGCCGTACTTGATCTCGCCGATCTGCAGGAAGGGCGTATCGGTGGTCGCCTCGATGAAATTGCCGGCGGAGTAGATCAGGTACAGCCGCGTCGGCCCGCCGGCGATCTGGCCACCGAGCAGCAGCGAGATCTCGAAGCCGACGCCCTGGGATTGCAGCGCCGCGCCATCGGCCTGGAAGACGTCGCGCACCGCCTGGCCGACCAGCTGCGCGGCGTGGAAGAGGCTGGGCGAGGTGCTGAGCGTATGCCGCTCATGCTGCAGCCAGACGCCCTCCTGCAGCCGGTTCCAGACCGCCTGGGTGATCGCGAGATTCCCGGCCGAGAGCATGACCAGCACGCGCTCGCCCGGGTGCTCGACCACCTGCATCTTCGAGAAGACGGAGACATGGTCGACGCCCGCATTGGTCCGGGTGTCGGAGAGGAAGACCAGGCCTTCCTCGAGATAGAGGCCGACGCAGTAGGTCATGCCGGACCCTTCAATGCTTGATGTAGAATTCCTCGATCGCCGCGCCGAGCTCGGCGGTGCGGGCGATGGTGCGGGTCAGGAACTCGTGCAGGCCTTCGTCCAGGATCTCCTCGATCCGGCCATAGCGCAGCTCGGCCGCCAGCAGCCCGGCGATGCGGTGGCATTCGCCGCGGCGGCCGCCCTGGCCCTCGGCGATCGCCTCCAGCGTCTTCGAGACCTGGCCGTGGCAGGCGGCCAAGCTGCGCGGCAGCTCCGGCCGCAGCAGCAGCAGCTCGGCGACCCGCTTCGCCGAAAGCCGGTCGCGGTAGATCCACTGATACGACCTGACGGCCGAGACCGAGCGCAGCACCGCCTGCAGCTGGACATAGTCGGCCACCGTGTCGTCGCTCTGCGCGAAGAGCTGGTGCCGCACGTCGAGCAGCCGGGCGGTATTGTCCGCGCGCTCGAGCATCATGCCGAGATGGACGAAGCGCCAGGCCTCGGTCCGCAGCATGGTGTCGTGCGAGGCGCCGTTGAACAGCGTCACGCGGTCGCGCACCCAGGACAGGAAATCGGGCAGCGCCTCGCCCTCGACCGCCTCGGGCGTCAGCTGGCGCAGATGGTTCCAGCTGTCGTTCAGCGCCTCCCACATATCGACCGTCAGCGCGGTGCGCACCGCGCGGCCGTTGCGGCGCGCCGCCTCGAAGCAGGGGATGATGCCGGAGTGGTTGTCGGGGTCGAAGACCAGCCAATGGATGGTCGCTTCCTCGGTCGGCGCCTCGTATTTCCGGTAGAAGCCGCCATCGCCCCCCGTGGCGGTCAGCAGCGCGCGCCATTCCTCGACCTCGTCGCCGAGCCGCGCCGAGACGGCCGCCATGCGCGAGGCGACGCCGATGCCGCGCGCGACATTGCCGGCGCGTTCGGCATAGCGGGCCGCCCAGAACAGGTTGTCGGCGGTGCTGCTCAGCATCAGCGCGCCGCCTGGACCTGCGACTGGGCCATCGGCACGTCCGGACCCTCATCCTCGAGCACCCAGGTATCCTTGGTGCCGCCGCCCTGCGAGGAGTTCACGACCAGCGAGCCCTCCTTCAGCGCGACGCGGGTCAGCCCGCCGGGCACGATCCGCACCTCCTTGCCCGAGAGCACGAAGGGCCTGAGGTCGACATGGCGTGGCGCGATGCCCTGGTCTGCGACCGTCGGGCAGGTGGACAGCGCCAGCGTCGGCTGGGCGATGTAGTCATGCGGCTTCGCCAGGATCCGCGCATGGAACTCGGCGCGCATCTCCTTCGTCGCATGCGGGCCGATCAGCATCCCGTAGCCGCCCGAGCCCTTGGCGAGCTTCACCACCAGCTTGTCGAGGTTGGACAGCACATATTTGCGGTCCTCGTCGCGCTCGCAGAGGAAGGTCGGCACGTTCGCGAGCAAGGGCTCCTCGCCCAGGTAGAACCGCACCATTTCCGGGACATAGGGGTAGATCGCCTTGTCGTCGGCGATGCCCGCACCCGGCGCATTCGCCAGTGTGACGTTGCCGGCGCGATAGGCGCCCATCAGCCCGGGCACGCCGACCAGGCTGTCCGGGCGGAACACCTCGGGGTCGAGGAACTCGTCGTCGATCCGGCGATAGACCACGTCGACCCGCTTCGGGCCGGCAGTGGTGCGCATGTAGACCACCTGGTCCTGCACGAAGAGGTCATTGCCCTCGACCACCTCGACGCCCATTTCGTCGGCCAGGAAGCAGTGCTCGTAATAGGCGCTGTTGTAGGGGCCGGGGGTCAGGATCACGACGGTCGGGTCGTCGCCCGCCCGCGCCGGCGCTACCGCCTTCAGCGTCGTCAGCAGCTCTTCCGGGTAGCGGCCGACCGGGGCGATCTTGTGCCGCGCGCAGAGCCGGGGGAACAGCCGCAGCATCGCCTCGCGGTTCTCCAGCATGTAGGAGACGCCGGAGGGCGTGCGGCAATTATCCTCGAGCACGAAGAACTCGTCCGGCCCGGTGCGCACCATGTCGATGCCGGCGATCTGGGTGAAGACCCCGCCGGGCGGGGTGATGCCGACCATCTCGGCGCGGTAGCCCTCATTCTCGAGCACCAGCGCGGCGGGGATCTTGCCGGCCTTGATGATCTCCTGCTTGCCGTAGACATCGGCGAGGAAGGCGTTCAGCGCCAGCACCCGCTGCCTGAGGCCGACCGCCAGCCGGTCCCATTCGGAGCGCGCGATGATGCGCGGGATGATGTCGAAGGGGATCAGCCGCTCGGGATCGCCGCCCTCGCCATAGACCGCGAAGGTGATGCCGATGCGGCGGAACAGCAGCTCCGCCTCGCGGCGCTTGCGGTCCAGCAGCTCGCGCGGCGTGGCGCGCAGCCAGCGCTCGATCTCGGCATAGGCGGCGCGCACGCCATCCTCGGCGCGCATCTCGTCGAAAGCAATTTTGCTCTGCGCCACCGGCTGGGGTCCCCCGATCGAAATTCCCGTTGCGAGCAAAGCAGCACGGAGGCATGCCCGGCCGCAAGCCGCCTCTATGCCGGAAAAGCGAGCAGCGGTAGTGGGTTGCCCAAAGCCTGGCCATGCGCACCGGCCGCGAGGCATTTTTCCGGCAGCCCGCCCCGCCTATGCTGGTGGCGACGGAGGGATGGTCGGCATGGCGGACGAGATGACGGGGGCGGGCGCGATCGCCGCGGCCCTGAAGGCGGCGGGGGTCGAACGGCTGTATGGCGTGCCGGGTGGCGGATCGTCGCTCGACCTGATCGAGGCGGCGAAGGCGGTCGGCATCCCCTTCGTGCTGACGCGGCAGGAGACGGCGGCGGTGATCATGGCGGCGACCGAGGCCGAACTCTCGCACAAGCCTGGCGCGGTGGTGGTCACGCGCGGCCCTGGTGTCGGCAATGCCGCGAACGGCATGGCGCAGGCCTCGCTCGACCGCGCGCCGGTGCTGCTGCTGGCGGATGGCTTCGCGGCCGCCGAGCGCGCCTATGCCAACCACCAGTATTTCGACCATGCCGCGATGCTGGCGCCGGTGACCAAGGCGGCCGCACGCGCGACCGAGCCTGGCGGCGCGCCCGGCGCCGTCGCCGCAACGCTGCTGGCGCAGGCGATCGCCGCGCCGCGCGGGCCCGTGCTGCTGGAGGTCTCGGGCGGCGTCGCCCGCGCCCCGGCCGCGCCGCCCCCGGTCGAGACCATCGCCGTTTCGGCCGCGCCGCATGGCGCGGCGCTGGCGGCGGCGCGCAAGCTGCTGGCGGCCGCGCGCCGGCCCGTGGTGATCGCCGGTCTGGAAGCGACCGAGCCCGCCGCCTGCGCCGCGCTGCGCGACCTGCTGGCGGCGCTGCAATGCCCCGGCCTCGTCACCTACAAGGCCAAGGGCGTCATCGCCGACCCGCATCCGCTGTTCGCCGGCGTCTTCACCGGCGGTGAGGCGGAAAGCCCGATCATGGCCGAGGCCGACCTGATCATCCTCGCCGGCGCCGATCCGGTGGAGTTCATCCCGCAGCCCTGGCGCTATGCCGCGCCGGTGATCGATCTCGGCACCGCGCCGCGGCCGACGCATTACCACGCGCCGGCGGCCGGGCTGTACGGCGCGCTGGCGCCGTCGCTCCGCGCGCTGGCCGAGGCGGCGCGGCGGTCCGACTGGACCGATGTTGCGATCGCCAATCGCCGCGCCGCCTGGCTGGCGCGGCTACGCAATGCGCCGGGCAATGCCGGGGTCTCGCCGCAGGCGGTGGTGGCGCTGGCGCTCGAGGCCTGCCATGCCGCCGGGCGCGATCCGAGGGTCAGCGTCGACGCCGGCGCGCATATGTTCCCGGCGACCACCTTCTGGCAGGCGCAGCGGCCGGGCGATCTGCTGATCTCGAACGGGCTGGCGACCATGGGCTTCGCGCTGCCGGCGGGCATCGCGGCGGCGCTGCACGACCCGGCGCGCGGGGCGCTGGCCTTCACCGGCGATGGCGGGCTGCTGATGGCGCTGGGCGAGCTTGCCACCGCGGTCACGCTCGGCGTGAAGCTCACGGTCGTGGTCTTCAACGATGCGACGCTATCGCTGATCGACATCAAGAAGGCGGCGCGCGACCTGCCCGAGGGCGCGCTCGGCTGGCCCGAGGCGGATTTCGCCGGCGTGATGCGGTCGCTGGGCGGCCTGGCCTTCCGCGTCACTGACGAGGCTGGCTACCGCGATGCGCTGGCCGAGGCGCTGGCGGCGAAGGGTCCGGCGCTGATCGACGTCCGGGTCGATCCCGGCAGCTACCCGGCGCAGATCAAGGCGCTGCGCGGATGAGCGACCCGCACGCCATCACCACGCTGGAACAGCTCGCGCAGCATTACGAGCCGACCCATCCGCGCTTCCTGGCCAAGGTCACGGACCGGCTGGAGGCGCGGGCGCGCGCCTTCATCGCCGCCTCGCCCTTCGCCATCCTGGGCACGAAGCGGCACTGCTCGCCGCGCGGCGACGGGCCGGGGTTCATCGTGCCGCTGGATGAGCGCACGCTCGCGTTGCCCGACCGCCGCGGCAACAACCGGCTGGACGCTCTGCGCGACATCCTGGAGGACCCCGAGGTCGCGCTGCTGTTTCTCATCCCCGGCGTCGGCGAGACGCTGCGGGTGAACGGCACGGCGCGCATCACCGCCGACCCCGCGCTGCGGGCGCGCTTCGTGGTCGAGGGCAAGGAACCGGCGACGGTGATCCTCATCACCGTGCGCGAGGTCTATGCGCATTGCGCCAAGGCGATCATCCGCTCGAAGCTCTGGGGCGAGGGCGTGCCGCGGCCGACCTTCGTCCCCAGCAATGGCGAGCTGATCGCCGAGGCCACCAAGACCGCCGTCATCGACCCCGCCGAATACGAGGCCGCCTACCAGCAGCGCCTCAAGAACGAGCTCTATTGAAGGACCGCGCCATGCCCGAGGCCAATCCGCGCATCCCCTATCGGCTGGAAAGCGACGCGCCCTCGCTGCCGCCCTTCAACGGCCGCCGCGTCGTGGTGAACATCTGCGTCAATGTCGAGCACTGGCCCTTCGACCAGCCCATGCCGCGCGCCGTGCTGCCAGGCCCGCATGGCGCCAAGGTGATCCCGGACGTGCCGAATTTCACCTGGGTGGAATACGGGCTGCGGGTCGGCATGGCGCGGATCATCGAGCTGACCAAGGCGCTCGGCGTGAAGGCCTCGAACCTCTCTAACGCCGATATCTGCACGCATTACCCGCGCCTCGCCGAGGCCATGCTGGCCGAGGGCTGGGAGTTCGTCGGCCACGGGCTGTTCCAGCGCGGCCTCGCCACCATCGAGGACGATGCCGCGCATGTCGCGCAGGCGCTGGCGACGATGCGCGCCTTCTCCGGCCAGAAGGTGCGCGCCTGGATGGGCGCGGGCATGAGCGAGAAGGCCGATACGCCCGAGCTGCTGCGGCGCAACGGCATCGAATATCTGCAGGACTGGCTGGTCGACGACGTGCCGGTCTGGATGAAGACCGCCGACGGCCCGCTGCTGTCCGTCCCCTATACCGTCGAGCTGAACGACGTGCCCGTCTACATGCTGGCGAACCAGGCCTCGGAGGCGCTGCCCGACCGCATCCGCGCGACCATGGCATTCTACGCCCGCGGCGGCTTCGCGCGCACCCGCATCATGACCATCGCGCTGCATCCGCACATCATCGGCGTGGCGCATCGGATGGAGCCGTTCTGGCGGGTGATGGAGGAGCTGGCGAAGCACCCGCAGGTGACCTTCGCGACCTCGTCCGAGATCGGCGACTGGTTCACCGCCCTGCATCCCGCGCCGTGAGCGACGAGGAGGAGGACGAGGAGGGTCCGCCCGGCCTGCCGCCCGGCACGCCCTTCTACATGACGCCGGCGGGCCATGCGGTGTTCGCGGCCGAGCTGAAGCAGCTCTGGACCGTCGAGCGGCCGAAGGTGGTGGAAGTCGTCAGCTGGGCCGCCGGGCTCGGCGACCGCTCGGAGAACGCCGACTACCAGTACGGCAAGCGCCGGCTGCGCGAGATCGACCGGCGCGTGCGCTTCATCCGCAAACGGCTCGAGCGCGTGCAGGTGGTCGACCCCGCGGCGCAGCCGAAGCGCGACCAGGTCTTCTTCGGCGCGACCGTCACCTATGCGCATGAGGATGACCGCGAGGTCACCGTCACCATCGTCGGCGTCGACGAGGCCGACAGCGGCGCCGGCCGCATCTCCTGGGTTTCGCCGGTGGCGCGCGCGCTGCTGGGGGCGCGGGTCGGCGACACGCCGCGGCTGCGGACGCCGCAGGGCGCGGTGACCATCGAGGTCGTCGCCATCAGCTACCCCTGACTTGCGCGACCGCGGCCGCCGTCCGAGGATGCCCGCCATGCTGGATACCCTTCCCGAAAGCCCCGAGGCGATGCTCGCCCGGCTGGATGGCGCCGCCCGCCGCGTCGAGACCGCCTGTGGCGAGGGCCGCATGGTCTGGCGCGTCTGGGGAAGCGGGGAACCGCTGGTCCTGTTCCATGGCGGCAGCGGCTCCTGGCGGCACTGGGCGCGCAATATCGGCCCGCTGTCGGAGCGCCGGATGGTGGTCTGCCCGGATCTGCCGGGCCTCGGCGAAAGCGCCATGCCGCACCCCGCCGACAATCCCGGCCCGGTCGCGGCCGAGGTGCGGGCCGGCCTCGACACGGTGCTGGGTGGCCGCCGCTACGACCTCTGCGGCTTCTCCTTCGGCGCGCTGCTCTCGGGGCACTTGGCATCGCAGGCGGGGGACGAGCTGCGCAGCGTGACCCTGGTCGGCGCCGGGGCGCTTGGGCTGAAGCGCCAGGTGACGGAACTGGTGAAGGTCCGCTCGGTCGAGGGCGAGGCGCGGATCGCGGCGCATCGCCACAACCTCGCCGCGCTGATGTTCGCCGAGGCGCGCAACATCGACGCGCTGGCCGTCGTGATCCAGGAGTTCAACACCCAGCATGCGCGGTTCAAGAGCCGTGGCTTCGCCAGCAGCACCTCGCTGCGCGACGCGATCGCGCAGGCGAAGGTACCGGTCGCGCTGCTGTACGGCGAGCGCGACGCCATCGCCTGGCCGGAGCTCGAGCTGCGGTTCCAGGCGCTGCGAAGCGTTCAGCCCGAAGCCTGGACCGGGGTGATCCCGGGCGCCGGGCATTGGGTATCCTACGAGGCGGCGCCGGCCTTCAACGCCGTGCTGCTCGACATGCTCGAACGCCGGCTCGGCGTCTGATCGAACACACAGGGGAGAAGCAGGTCATGCAGCAGCGCAGGCTCGGCCGGTCGGACATTCACGTCCCGCCGGTGATCTTCGGCGGCAATGTTTTCGGCTGGACGGCGAACAAGGCGACGTCCTTCCGGCTGCTCGACAAGCTGGTCGATGTGGGGCTGACCACCATCGACACCGCGGATGTCTATTCCGCCTGGGTGCCCGGCAATGCCGGCGGCGAGTCCGAGGCGATCATGGGCGAGTGGTTCGCCGCCCGCGGCAACCGCGCGAAGATCACGCTGCTGACCAAGGTCGGCATGCAGATGGGCCCGCGCGACGCAGAGGGCAAAGGCCCGGCCGGCAAGGTCGGGCTGTCGCGCCGCTGGATCATGGCATCGGTCGAGGATTCGCTGCGGCGGCTGAAGACCGACCACATCGACCTCTTCCAGGCGCACAAGGATGATCCGACGGTGCCGCTGGAAGAAACTCTGCAGGCCTTCGCCGACCTCATCAAGGCCGGCAAGATCAGGGCGATCGGCGCCTCGAACTACAGCGCGCCGCGGCTGCAGGAGGCGCTTGCGACCAGCGCGAAGCACGGCCTGCCGCGCTACGAGACCATGCAGCCGCACTACAACCTGATGGAGCGCAGCGAGTTCGAGGCGGCGCTCGGCCCGCTCTGCGTCGCGGAAGGCCTCAGCGTGACCCCCTACTACGCGCTCGCCTCGGGCTTCCTGACGGGCAAGTACCGCTCGAAGGAGGATCTCGGGAAGAGCCCGCGCGGGCCGGGGCTGGCGAAGTATCTCGACGGCCGCGGGATGAAGGTGCTGGCCGGGCTCGATGCGGTGGCCGCGGAGGCGAAGGCGACGCCGGGCCAGGTCGCGCTCGCCTGGGTCGCGGCCAAGCTGCCGAACGGCGCGCCGATCGCCAGCGCCACGACCGAGGCGCATGTCGATGACCTGGCGAAGGCGGCGAGCCTCAGCCTGTCGCCGGCGCAGATCGCGCTGCTGGATGCGGCGAGCGCCTAGCCTGCGATCGTCCGAGGCGCTTGCGCCGAAGGGCGTGAATCGCTGGCTTGGCCCTTCCTGCGATCGTCCGAGGCGCTTGCGCCGAAGGGCGTGAATCGCTGGCTGGACCTCAGACCCGGCGGAAGATCGCGGTCAGGTTGTTCGCGGGCATCGCCTCGATGACCGGCGGCGCGAAGCCCGCGGCGGCGTGCGCGACCTCATCGAGGTCGCGCACGCCCCAGCGCGGGTCGCGCGCGCGCAGATCGGCGTCGAACGCCGCATTCGACGGCGCGGTATGCCCGCCGCCCTGCTTGAACGGCCCGTAGAGCAGCAGCAGCCCACCGGCCGGCAGCACCCGCGCCGCGCCGCGCAGCAGGCCGAGTGCGGCCTCCCACGGCGCGATGTGGATCATGTTGCAGCAGAGCAGCGCATCCGCGCGCGCGACCGGCCAATCCTCGGCGCTCGCATCCAACGCCAGCGCCGGCCGCAGGTTCGGCAGTGCGGCATCGGCAGCCCAGGCGTCGATGCTGGCGCGCGCCGCCGCATCCGGGTCGCTCGGCTGGATGGTCCATCCCGGCAGCGCCTCGGCGAAGTGCAGCGCGTGCTCGCCGCTGCCGCTGGCGACTTCCAGCAGCAGCCCGGTCGGCGGCAGGTGCCGCCGCAGCACGCTGAGGATCGCATCGCGATTGCGCAGCGCCGCCGGCGCGCTCCGCCGGGCCTCCGCGCTGCTCATTCCGCCCGGCCGCCGGCATCGCCGCGGAGGCCGGCGGCCTTCACCATCGGCCCCCAGGCGATGCCGAAGCGGGCGATCAGCGCCTGGTAGCCGGCCGCATCCATCGGCGTCGTCGGTGGCGTCAGGCCCACCTCCGCCAGCCGCCGCACGATCGCGGGATCGGCGATGATGCGGTTCACCTCCGCGTTCAGCCGCGCGACCCGTGCCGGCGACAGGCCGCGCGGGCCGCTGAGGCCGCTCCAGGCGGCAGCCGTCAGCGCCGGATAACCGACCGCGGCGAAGGTCGGCACGCCGGGCAGCGCGGGAACAGGTTCGGCGCTGCTGACCGCCAGCGCGCGCAACTCGCCGGATTGCAGCTTCGGCGCGGTGCCGGCGAGCGGCAGGAAGGCGCTATCCATCGCATTGGCTTGCAGGTCGCGCAGCACGGCCTGGGTGCCGCGATAGGGCACATGGGTCAGCCGCGCGCCGCTCGCCTGCGCCAGGCTCTCCGCCTGGAGGTGCTGCAGCGTGCCGATCCCCGGGCTGCCATAGGTCAGGCCGCGCACCCAGCTGCCGGCCGCGCGCATGTAGTCGGCGAAGCTGCGGAAGCGGCTGTCGGCCCGCACCACCAGCACCGAGGGCGTCTCGGCGATCATCGCCACATGGGTGAAGTCCCGCTCGGCATGGTAGTCCGGCGCGTCGACCATCAGCGGCGCCGTCCCGAACGCGGTCGTGGTGGAGATGCCGAGCGTCAGCCCGTCCGGCGGCGCCTGCGCCAGCGTCATGGCGCCCTGGGTGCCGCCGCTGCCCGGCCGGTTCTCGACCAGGATCGGCTGGCCGAGCGCATTGGCGAGCGCGGGCGCCACGATGCGCGCGACCGTGTCGGCGGTGCCGCCCTGGGTGAAGGGCACGATCAGCTTGATCGGCGCGCCAGCCTGGCGGCTGCCGGGATCGGGCGCCTGGGCGGCGGCGAGGCCGGGCAGCAGGGGCAGGCCGAGGAGGAGCGGGCGGCGACGCATGGGGATACTCCCGCGGGGCGGCGCGGCCCCACGCCCCAATGCCAGCATACCGCACGGTCTCGTCAATAACCCCGCCATGTTACGCCAGCATGACTGGGTGCGCCGCGGTTCCGTCCGGGACCCCGGCAGGCTAGAGCCTGAGGACCATGCGCTATCTCAGCACCCGCGGCGAGGCCGCGCCCCGCGGCTTCGAGGATGTCCTGCTCGCCGGCCTCGCCGAGGATGGCGGGCTGTTCCTGCCCGAGACCTGGCCGAGCCTCTCCCCGGCCGAGTGGCGGGCGCTGCGTGGCCTGCCCTATGCGGAGCTCGCGGCGCGGCTGATCCACCCCTTCGCCGGTGGCGCGTTGTCACTCGAGACGCTGCGGGGGATGACCGGGGCGGCCTATGCCGGCTTCGGCCATCCGGCGGTCGCGCCGCTGGTGCAGCTCGATACGAGGACCTTCGCGCTCGAGCTGTTCCATGGCCCGACGCTCGCCTTCAAGGACATGGCGATGCAGCTGCTGGGGCGGCTCTTCGACCACGTGCTGGCGAAGCGCGGCGAACGGATCACGATCGTGGGAGCGACCTCGGGCGACACCGGATCGGCCGCCATCGAGGCCTGCCGCGATCGCTCGGCGATTGACATCGTCATTCTGCACCCGGAGGGCAGAACCAGCGAAGTCCAGCGCCGGCAGATGACGACGGTGCTCTCGGAGAACGTCGCCAACCTCGCCGT
>Ga0209087_1000593_pt1 | contig 22548 bp, 20 predicted proteins | sample S_130805_EF_Meta_FD_187321 | JGI IMG/M metagenome (GOLD analysis project Ga0209087, IMG submission 187321) | Freshwater microbial communities from Lake Simoncouche, Canada to study carbon cycling - S_130805_EF_MetaG (SPAdes) (version 2) | ecosystem: Environmental > Aquatic > Freshwater > Lake ... | reverse complement strand
GCTTATCTGTGTGGAACTTCCATTTATTTGGGAGGCGTCGCCTAGCCCGGTCCATGGCACCCGCCTGCTAAGTGGGAGGGGGATAAAACCTCCACGAGGGTTCAAATCCCTCCGCCTCCGCAGAGATTAAGATTTCAATTATTGGTTGAAAACATCAATAAAGTAAAAAGTGACTAGCGCTCGTAGCTCAACGGATAGAGCATCTGACTACGGATCAGAAGGTTAGGGGTTCAAATCCCTTCGGGCGCACCAGAGATATAATTATTTTAATGTGCCACAAGTAATGTTGAGTTTCATGATTTTCGTCAATGTATTTAAAAAATTTCTGAGATGATTTTAAGATTAAAAATATAAAACCATAAAAATTTGACCATTTACTTATGCTAATATGAATTATGGATATGAAAGATTCAATCAATAAGAATCTGGTGCGTTTATATTGGGATAGCCAGCCATGCAATATTAAACATTCGAAAAGCAAAATTGGTAGTTTAGATTATTTCAATGAAGTTGAACAAAAAAAGTATTTTGTCGAGCCTCACATACCTAAATTTGCTAACTTTGAAAAATATGCGGGAAAAAATGTTCTCGAAATTGGATGTGGGATTGGAACAGACGCAATTAATTTTGCAAGGGCTGGGGCAAATTACACTGGTATAGAATTATCAAGTCAGTCGCTACAAATTACAAAAGATAGATTCATGAAATTTGGATTAGATGGAAATTTAATAATTGGTGACTGTGAAAATTTAGGTGAAATATTTAAAGATAAAAATTTTGATTTAATTTATAGTTTTGGGGTCTTACATCATACACCAGATATAGGATCGGCTTTGAAATCTATTCATAATATTTCAAGAATAGATACTGAAATCAAAATTATGCTATACGCAAAAAACTCGTATAAACAATTTTTAATTGACGCGAATCTAATGCAACCAGAGGCCCAAAATGGATGTCCAATAGCAAACAGTTATACAACGGACGAAATTTACAGTATTTTCGGAATGAATAAATTAATAGTTGATGATATTACGCAATGTCATATTTTTCCTTATGAAATATCGCAATATAAGAAAAATATTTACAAGAAGTTACCGTGGTTTGAAGTTATGCCAACTGAAATTTTCAACGCATTAGAAAGCAAACTGGGTTGGCATTTGCTGATTAAGGCTAGAATTTTTGATTAGTGGTCATGATCCGGATCGTGACTAAAATCCATCCAAATAGTTTTGTGAGGGGTGCTACTTTGATTTTGACTAAGCGGAACATCTGTATAATAGTAGAAATTAAAACTTCTTCTATAAAAATTATTTAGATTTCGCGAAACTCCATGAAAAGATATATCATCAGTCTTGAATAGTAATAATCTATTCAATCTAGGTGAAATGACTTTTTCTACAGTCTTACTTTCTGCGTCCAGCAGATGTAAAGATCCCCCGCTTATTATATTTTCTGGATTCAAATAAAATAAAATATTTAGTGATCGAAATTTCTTTATATTATTACTATAATTAAAATCTGCATGATAAGAAAGATATGAATTTGGGGGGGAGATCACATAACCTCCACCATCATAAGATAAATCCGGATAAATTTTTAAGTCATTTTCTAATTTAAATAATTCCCTAATTTCTTGAATTAATCTTTCACTCGCCATATGATCCACAAATAGTTTGAGTGACTTAAGTCGTTCTGGAAAAATTTTCCACTCCCGCTTTTTGCCAAATTCGGATTCAAATACTTTTTGGGGGGCTGAATTTTCAAGCTCTTTTAAATCATCTTGTAGTTTTTGTAGTTGATTTTCCGTCAAGAAATTATCGACCAAAATATGCTCAAAAGGATATGCATCAATATTTTGTGAGCTTAAATCCTTAAAAAAGTCGTGTTCAGATGTTGGCATTAAATAACCCCCATAAGTCCATTATTCTAGAATTTTCTTTATTAATCAAATCATGAACAACTCTATAACGCTCTTCTTTCTGGCTAAATACAATCAAATCGAATTTATTGAAATCCTCTTCATCGAAATTATGAATCCTTTGGAAACCAATCATTTTTGAATAAGAGTAGTCATCTAAATTAAAATCATGAAAATATATTTGATGCCCAAATTCAATCAGTGACTTTCCGATTTTTACAACCTGACTTTCTTCGATGCTGCCCGTATGCTCTTTATAAGTTACCCCTAGAAATAAAATTGAGCCAGATTTACGTCCAATATTTTGTACAACAGTTTCAACTATAATTTGAACCTGACGATCATTAATTAAATCCGTAGCAATAGGGAGTAAGCTCTCAACTCCAATATCAGTTGAATAGCTCGTAATCGCTTTATTGTCGCGTGGAAAGCAAGGGCCCCCGTAGCCAAGCCCAGGTCTTATGAACTTGCTTCCGATTCTTGAATCTGAGCCAATCGCATCTAAGACCCTAAATTTATTTGAATATTTATTTCTATCAGCGATTTCGCCGATCATATTTGCGAAAGATATTTTCATGGTGATAAAACTATTAATTGACAATTTAACTATTTCAGCTTCATCAAAAGTGAGATTGATTAGATTTCTAGTTTTCAATATCTTACTCTTTACTTTTGCTACTTCTTCATAAGTCCTGTTATTCGTGTTTCCAATCAATATTAAATCAGGATTTATCAAATTATTTACTATATTCCCTAAAGCTATAAATTCTGGTGAGTAAGCAACCCCAAAATCAATTCCTTCCTTTTTACCTGAAATTTTTTCAATTAATGGTGAAATGGTATTTCTTAAAGTGCCTGGCATTACAGTGCTAGATATACAAATTGTATAAAAATCCTTTTTGTTTATCAAAGCACTAGCAATTTCTTTACATGCTTCTATCAAAAATGAGTTTGAGAATTTATGATCATTAACTGATGGTGTCGGTAATATAACGAACGCAAAATCTGATTTACTTATTGCTTCAAAAATAGATCCCGTTAAAAAAATGTTCTTTTGATATTCAAATAACAATTCGTTTACGTATTTTTCAGGAATTTTTGCTCGAGATTGTTTTAAACTATCGATTACACTTCCATCGCTATCATATCCATAAACCAAAACATTTTGTGCTGCATATGTTGCCAATATTGCGCTTCCAACTTTACCCAGTCCAATTACCGAAATCGCATCACGATTTTTAGCTAATTCCATTTTTAATACTCTCTTATCTCATGTGTACCAATTTCTATTTGCTCAGTAAAAAATTGGTAAAGAAGAGATTTTCTCCAAATGACACTTAATTTTACAATTTTTATAAATATTAGCAATTCGTTAAGCACCGATCCCTTTTTGAACCTAAATTCCGTGTATTTTTTTGGAGTAATGTCTGAAAAATACTGAATTGGGATAAACCCTACCCTCCAGCCGAACTTAACGTTGCCTCTAAGGCAGGCATCATGGTCGTCCCAGCCCTGAAAAAAATGTCTCTGATCAAAGTATCCTAACTTCCTAAACTTTTCCAAATCAATAATCAACGGACCTCTGATAACGGAATTGCAAATATAAATTTTATTGCCATTCAAATCTTCATTCTTAAATTGACCCTGAGAGTTCACTCCAACTTTTCCTATATTTCCGCTTTCAAGAAAATCTAAATCGTTTAAATCAATTAAATGACTTTGGGTTTTGCTTTTCTCCTGAGTAAAATCTTGGCTTGGTTTTGTTATTCTTGCGTAATAATGCTTTAAAATATTCTTATTTGTTAAGCGCTGGAATCCCCTTGTCGAAAAGAAGGATTCTTTGAGATCTGATAAGTTTTGACCAGCCCTTCCGGAAACCAAAAGTAAATCGTTGTATTTTTCCATAGCGCGGATTAATTTTAAGTCAAATGCATTCTCTCTAATTAGCATATCTGCTTGCAATAGAATTGCGTATTTAGATTTTGCAACTTTCAATGCATCATTTTCGCACTTAGTCTCGTACTTTGGATATATATTATTAATAATTTTTATTTGTTTTAAATTTTCAGACTTGCACAATTCCTTGATCTTTTGCAATTCCAGAAATGTATCATCGCTACTACTATCATTTACAATGGTTAGACTGAAATCGGATTTTATATTTAGAACAACAGATTTAATGTTGTTAAGAATTAGATCTTCATTATTGTAAGTAACAATTATAATGTCAATCATTATGAATTGAATAGCTCGGAGGAACAAATATTTTGTTTCATGTTTAATTCTATAAATGATTTACTAAAAATCTTAGAATCGAGGTACCAATCTTCGTAAAAATGAAGTGGTGCTTTTGGGTTAGAAACATTTGCCACTACGAGAATATAGCCTCTAATATTCAAATACTTTTTTGCAATTTTTCTTATAATTTTATTCCTATGATTTCTAAATCCATCATGTTCAAATGTAATAATTGAAAATCTATATCCGGTAGACGTAATTCTTAGGAGTGCCTTGAATGTATTAAAAGCTGGCTCAATATCTACTTGCAAATAGTCGATTTGGATAGGAAAGTTATTGGTTGCTAAGTAACTTCGATAGTCAAACTTCATTGCATCACTTTTAATGCAAGGATTCTTTCTATTAAGATTGTATTCTTTTGTTCTCTCAAAATCTATTTCAAGACCTACCCCCTTAAAATTATAATTATTTTCTAAGATGTACGTGTTTGAAGCTAGTGTTGAATGATAAGCTCCTATCTCGACAAAGTATCCATTTTTTTTACCATCTAGAATATTGATAACAAACGACTCTTGCCCTGCTTCACTAAAACTACTTTCAATTTTTTTCATTCCAAACATTTTACCATATTTGGGCTAAAAATGAAATTTTTTACATCTTTCTAGTATGCTTTATCGCAAACGGTCTAGTTGGATTGGGGTTGTTTTGAAATTAAATAGTTACGCACTAAATATTTATTCACAAAATGGTGAAGATGGAATTATTGCTGAAATTTTTAATAGAATTAAAGATAAAATTGTATTAACAAATTGGGTTGTAGAATTTGGGGCTTGGGATGGCAAACATCTCAGTAATACTTTTTTATTGATTGAGAAGGGTTTCCATGCAGTCTTAATTGAAAGTGACACCCATCGCTTTATTGATCTCGAAAAAACAGCGGGGCAATTTCCTAAAATCGTTGCAATAAATAAAGAGGTGTCCAGATCTTCAGATGATATGAATTCTCTTGACAAAATTCTTAAAGGTACAGAAATACCTACAGATTTCGATTTACTTTCCATAGATATTGACTCTTACGATTTAGATGTTTGGGAATCTCTGGTAAATTTTACCCCAAAAATAGTAATAATTGAAATAAACTCAAGAATTCTTCCGGGTATAAAATGGAGACACACTGAATTTACTCCTGGAAACTCTTTCAGTTCAACAATCAGTGTGGCTAAAAATAAGGGCTACACACCAATTTGCCATACTGGTAATTTGATTTTCATTCGAAACGATCTTTTAGCTTTCGTAGGTATTGAAAAGAGATTTATTGACTTCCCAGAGTTATTGTTTAACGCGCAGTGGATTGAGTCAAGGGAAAGTAAATTGATGAATGACCCTAGAACGTTAATCAGGCTAATTAGTGTCTTCATTCTTGGAGTCGTACGAAAGATATTGAGATCAACTAAATTTTAAAGTTTCTATTTTATGCATTAATTAAGTCAACCAAAATGCTATACAATTGAAGAACGTGTTAGCCTCACTAGAGACAATTTAGTTTTAGGAGCCGATTGTGAAAATTCTTGTGACAGGTGCGGGCGGTTTTATTGGTGGGCACTTAGTAAACAAGTTAATAGAAGATGGGCACCAAGTCATAGCGTGTGATAAAAAAGAAATCGCCGATTGGTATCAAAACAACAAGTCTGCAACCAATATTGTAGCAAATTTAATGATTTCTAAAAGTTGTGATGATGTTATAGACGGTTGTGAGTATGTCTATAACCTTGCCGCAGATATGGGGGGGATGGGCTTTATCGAGAACAACAAATCCCTATGCATGTTATCGGTGATAATCAATACCAATCTTTTGCAGTCTGCAATAAAACACCATGTAAAACGTTTTTTCTTTTCAAGTTCCGCCTGCGTTTATCCTAGTTTTAAACAAAATGATACGACAGCCACTTCACTGTCAGAAAAAGATGCCTATCCTGCAGACCCAGAAGACGGTTATGGTTGGGAAAAATTATTTAGTGAAAGAATGTGCCAAAATTTTGCTGAAGACTTTGGCCTTGAGGTGAGAATTGCTCGCTACCACAATGTGTATGGACCATTTGGCACGTATAAAGGTGGTCGTGAAAAAGCTCCTGCCGCCGCATGTCGGAAGATAATTGAGTTTGAAAACGGTAAGGCAAAAGAAATATTGATTTGGGGGGATGGTAAACAAATTCGATCGTTTACTTATATTGATGATTGCATAAATGGATCGATTAAACTTATGAATTCAAATTATGACAAGCCTCTAAATATTGGGAGTTCCAGAGAAATCTCAATCATAGATTTATACAACTTGATTTTACAACAAAACAATTTATTACCTCCTAAATTTACATTCGATTTATCCGCTCCTCAAGGGGTAAGAGGTAGATCATCAAATAATGATTTGATAAAGGATATTCTTTTTTGGGAACCAGAAATAAGTTTAGAATACGGATTGCAGCAAACTTATGATTGGATTAAGTCTGAAATGAACATGAGTTGAAAAATATCAGTTTTAATTTAACCTCAAATATATGGAGATTTCGCTCAAAATCGTGTGCCAACACAACGAATTTTAAAGTCAAAAGATAGATTTGTTAAATGTCTGAATTGAAACGATACTTAAAGAACATTCCTTTTGTCCCTATTCTGTATAACTATTTAGTGCACTTAAATACAAAACTTAAAACTATTCTTTTTGATTTGAATCTGAGAATACAAATAACTCTTATAGGCGAAGTAGATTTAGATTTTGATCAAGAATCGTCAACACGAGAATTGATTGATAAGACATTAATTTATGATAAGCGAGTTAAGGATTTTCTTCCAAAATTACTCAAGTTACATAGAAAGTATTTCTCAAAATTCTCTAGAGGGTTTGGTGAGGAAATTTTTCACTTGATGTGGTTAGATATTTTTTGGAAATTTAAACCAACCAAAATATTGGAAATCGGTGTCTATAGGGCACAAACATTAAGTTTATTCTCATTGTTAGCGGAAAAAGTATCGATCTCAGATGATTTTGAGGTCCATGGACTAAGTCCTTTTGATAACTCTGGAGATGCCGTTTCCAGTTATATTTCATTAGATTACCTCCAAGATTGTAAGAAGAACTTAAGATTTTTTAAGGCCAAAAATTATTTTCTACATAAAGAACTCTCAACAAGTCCCGATGCAGTTAGATTAATTCGTGATGGAAATTGGGATCTAGTTTATATAGATGGTTCGCATGATTACGATATTGTTGCTCAAGACTTTGCTAATGCATTCATCGGCCTGAAAGAAAATGGGATTATTGTTCTAGATGATTCTAGTCTTTATTTCGATCACGATCTCGATTCAAAGCGCTTTTGGGGACACCCGGGTCCTTCTCGAGTTGCTCATGAAATTACAGGAGCCAAAATGAAACATTTATCCTTAGTTGGTCACAATAATGTTTTCCAAAAAGTAAAAACATGACTAAGTTTCACCTGATTACGTTTGCTGGAGGCAATGTTAGATACAAAAATGCTCAGAACCGCTTAGTGAAACAGGCATTGCGGTTTGATTTTTTCGAATCGATAACTTCATGTTCTCAAAATGATTTAGATAAAAATTTTGTTGAATTATTTGGGGATATCACTTTAAAGTATGATAAAGGTTTTGGGCTCTGGGCCTGGAAACCATGGATAATCAATAGGCAAATTAAGAAATTAGATATTGGAGATGTACTACTTTATCTTGATGTAGGTTTTGAAATTAACATAAAAGCTAAAGCAAACATGTCCAATTATATAAATTTACTCCAAGACAAAAAATTTGTTGCGTTTGATAACGGACATATGCACCATGAATATACAAAACCTGATGATCGGATTCTATCTGCAAAGAACAGGTTTAAACCACAAGTCTCTGCAGCATTAATCGCACTTGTGAAGTGTGAAAAAACTGAAACAATCGTGGAGGAATGGCTTAAGCGATGCTCTATAAACCAAGGAGAGCTTCTAAAAGAAGATTTTTATCAAGGCAGTGAGAAAAGACTCTTCGCTAAGCATCGCCACGATCAATCTATTCTTACTGCTGTACTTTACGAAATGAACTACGAACCTTTTTCTCCGGATCCCACTTTTAGTACAAACTGGAAAAATTTAAAGGATAGCCCATTTATCAACTTTAGAAACTATTCGTCGAGGCCTTTGATCAATTTAGAATTGTCTTATGGAATAAAAGGAAAGTTCATTTACTTAGTTAGAAAATTCTTACTGACCATAAGGTTCAGAAAATTTGAGGCTAGATTGAAAACCTTTTTAATCAACCAGAAGTCATAGACTAATGAAGAATCAGAATTACCTATATGTTGAAATCGGCCGTCGAATTCCATATTTTTTAAAAATTTCGATTAAATTTGCTCGACACTTCAATCCCCAAGCAAATATATATTATATAAGTGATATTAAGTTAAGTAAAGGCGTTATAAATAGGTACGACATTAAATTTGTTCACTTTGATAAAGGAGCTCATACTTCCATTATAAATAAAGTAGTAGATTTATTCCCAGAAAAATCAGTTCATAGACGACAATACTGGTTAAATTCCCTTCTCAGACTTTTTGCAATAAAACAGTTCATAGACAAAACTCAGACTTCCCAGTTCGTTCATATGGAGTCCGATAGTTTACCAATGTTAACTAAATTTGATTATCAAAAGTTGTTGAATTCTATTTCAATAAATGCCACATGCTTTAATTCTAGAAATTTATGCGTACCTACATTATTGGTTATAGTTGATACCTTTAAGTATTTAGGTTTTATTGAATTACTAGAAAAATATATTTTAGAAGATATTTCAAGACCAGTATGGTACTGGAACGATATAGAAGCTCTAAATATTGGTCGAACTAATGGTTACTTTGAAAATTTGCCTGTCTACCCAATTAGCCATACCACATCTGAAGATTTAGGGAGTAGCTTACTATTTGACACGGCAATCTACGGAAAATACCTACTTGGAGAGGATCCTAGAAATACAAAATTTGTCGTAAGATCTGGTGCTGTTGATAGTTCTTCTAATAATGAGTTAAATCCTAAAACCCTAAAGTGGGATATCGTAAAAGAAAAAAACTTTGACCGTCTCAGAGTTCAATCTGATAATCAATTTTGGAACCTTGCGATAATACATAACTATGCTAAACGAAATCTGCCGATAATTGACTCTAAATCATTTTTCTGGAAACAATTAATTAGAGAAGCAAATGGAGAGTCAATTAGATTAGTTAGTTTTTCGCCAAGACTCTTTTTGAGAGCGCTAGTTGACTTATTTGATCGGCTTGTTAAAAAAAATGGAGGAAACAGACGTGTCTGAAAAAGTATCCTCAGATCCATGTCTAACTGGTGGATTAATGTAAAGTTTTGAATAAATCTTTGAATCTTCGTATTTGAGTTTCATAAATATTTCATTCAAAGCGTAGTCGCACGGTAAATATTCGAATACATCACTTTGCAATCTCTTATTCAATAGTTTAGTTGCAAAAGATCGATTGAAGAAATATGCACACAAGCCATTAGTTACTGGATTACCGTACCAAACTTCAGATTCTGTTTTAATCGTGACTAGTTTATCTAAACATAAATCATGAATGTGAATTACATTTGCCAAATTAACAAATATATCAGTTTTCTGATTCATTAAATTTAGTATCTCTGAAGCAAAAATATCAAAGTCTTGAATAATTGCGTCATCTTCTAAAACTAGAAAAAATTCTTCGCTCGAGTTTGCAGACATTCTAATAGCTAAATCATGTTTGTAATTCACTATTTTTTGAACTTTCACGAATCTTTTAAACCTTCTTAAGGTCGATCTAGACATCCATATACTTGTATGTGTGAAAAAATTAATAATGAAATAGTAAAAGATTTTTAATGGACTAAATTTTCGATATCTAAAGTATTTAAGATCGTGTCCAAGTCTAATGAATTGTGTCTTAATTAAGTCTGTAGCGCTGAGTTGTTTTTCAGAGAAAAAATCTTGATTTGAGATCCACGTGATTGATATTTCTTTACTCAATCTCTCAAAAACATTTTTTAATTTTTGTATTTGAGTTAACATCATTCTATTTCTTTCAACATTTTCGTTAGCTATGATATAAACATTTAATGAAATCATATTTATGATTACTCCGATTGAATTATCGCTCAATTTAGAAAGCATACACAATTTATTTCTTTAAATCAAGGAACAACTATCTAAACTTTGCTTTTCGTTAATCTAATAACTTACATTCTAGACTCATGATAGGTTGTTCTTACTAACCAGTAGGAGTTTTTATTTTGAAGTATAAGTTTAATCATATGTGGCCAGATTTTCCCATTTCTAAGAATATATTCACGTGGTTGTTTGATGATATTCATAAAAAATTAGATGATAAATTACTTAAGAAACTTGGCAACAATTATTTTTTGTTTGAAGGAGTTTACGGTCCCTCTTTTTCAAATCTTAGATCTAGAGTTAATTTTGAAATAGATAAGAGAAGGTCACGAGCAATTTTCGATAATTCATTTTTTAGAATCAAGGTTATAACAGAGGCAAAAAAATCCAGTGATTGGCCAAATTTTGACCTGACCCTTGGATTTGATGAGACAAATTTAGCTACAAATCAATTTTACTTTCCCCTTTGGTATCTACTACCAGGAATTATAGACTCTAAAGTTCCAACATCAATGACAAATAGATTTGGAGAATATCCAGACATAAATTATTTTCTCGCATCTAGAAAGCCAGTAACGAATAAAGATTTTATGTCTAGAGAGATAATCATTGGTTTCATAAGAAATATCACTGAAGTTAGATCGGCGGAAATGCGAGCCTTAGCAAACAACTTCAAGTTCATAAATAAGAGTTCTGCTGACCGCTCAGATGATCTTAATCAGAAATCACAATACAAAGATTACGCAAAGTTTGTTTATTGTCCCGAGAACACTAATGCTCGTGGGTATGTCACTGAAAAATTGTTTGAATCATATGCCTGCGGAAGCATCCCCATTTGGCAAGGAGTCCGCCATGACAGCTACCTCAACAAAAAGGCATTTATAAACCTCAATGATTTTGATAACTTCGAAGATTTCATGCAGTATCTATCAATCTTGAGTAGTGATCTGGATCTGTTTAACTCTTATTATTCACAACCGCTGTTAATAAATAAGCCTGACATCCAAGATCTACGTAATTTTGTCGAAGCCAAAATAATTGAAAAATTAGGACATTTGTAGTTTTCCACTCTCTTGTTATTGTAATGACCTAGATTCCTCATACTCTCTATGTATCGAAGTTTGTCTAAATTACTCTTAATATCATTATTGATTAATGAATAAATCGCAAAACAGACAAAGACTTTTAAACATTTTTGTCAAACTAAGCGGTGTATAGTGTAGTACATGAAACTCTGGGTTTAACTTTGAACGAGAAATGACATTTCCAGTCACTACAGTCGTATGCCTCAATTGAATATATCAAAAAGTTTTAATCTTAACTTAAATATATTTCTTATACCTCTTTGTTTCATGGGTTCAGGAAGTCTCATGCAGTTTATGTTGACTCTCTTAAACCTGAATGTCAGCTCAAAACAACTCATTACTTTTCAGATTTTGTTGACAATTACCTTATTTATAGCGCTTTTACGACTTCGAACCTCCAGGATAACCTTAACAATAGATGTAAACTTTCTTTTTGATCTCTTGCTACTCATTCTATTTCTGGTTTACGCTTGGCATATCTTAAGTGCCTACAAAACCATCAATAACGATTTGTATAATACTTCTTTTCTATTAAGTAACATAAATAAAGGTTTCATCTATGAAGGTTTAATTTCGTCATCTCAAAACTTAGTTGAATTATTACCGAAAGATTTACTAGATTCTAAAACACTTTTTTATCCGGCTGGATCATTCTTTACGATCAGTTTGTTAAGTGAAATTTCAAGTTATTTTATTGACATTTCATTTTTAGATTTGCAAATTTACTACCTACTTTTTTTGTTGATAGTTTTGTATTCGAATTTATACATCTTTTTACAGTTTAAATCACCTGAAAATAAGAGTTTAATTTTCCGCATAATTCTCCTCTTCACCTATTTCCCTATGTACTTTGTCGCAAGTGGAAATTTAGCTCTTCTAGCTAGTTATACTTATAGTATCGTCGTGGTACTAATAATGAGTCGTAAAAAAATAAACGGTATTTCATTATTTCTCCATACAATAGTTATTTTCTTTCTTCACCCAATTGGTCTTTATGCCTTTTTTCTTGGACTTCTTTATCACTCGAAATTCAATCCGAAACAACTAGCAAGGCTTGTCTTTCCGATAGTGGGTGCCTTTGCTTTAATAAGAATTTCACTTAATGAAGTTTTTACAGCTAACCTTGTGAACTATATTTATTCAAGTAATGATTATTTTTCTAATTCATCATACATACCAGCCTTGGAAGCCTCAAATTTACCAAAGTTATTCACGTCAGAATCCTTTTATGTTGAGTTTTTAAAACGATTGCTTATTGTTATTGATGTCTTTTTTGAAACTCCAAATTTGTATTTACTTTATCTGATACCTATTTCTTTACTATTTTTATATATATATTATAATAGAAATAACTTTAATACTTACCTGATCATCTTTCTGTTAGTTATAATCTCAAATCATTGGAAATTGTCGCTCCATTGGTTAAATACGGTACTAAATACTTTGAATTTTGGTAATCGGTACAGATTAGACGGATTGAGATTTCTTTTTTGGTTATACATTCTCTATAACACGATCCCTAAAATTATGAATACCCCAAAACTTGAGAAGATTGGTGCCTATCTTCAAAATATTGTTATTCCTATTTTTATGTGTATTCAAATCTTAAACTTTATTTTACGGCATTAATTTTTTGGCCTTAAGTATTAGCGTTCGTTACAATTTATTTTCTTATTTCGAATCTACCGTTACATGAGCAACTTATTAAATAGCTTCAAATTCAATTGATTTCATTATAAAATTCGATATTCAAATTCACACTGAATCAATAATTTCTTTCCAATAATTAAAGTAAGCCTTCTTAGTACTTTTCTTAGATATTTCCTGATACATACCTTCTAGGTCATTGGTGGATTTATTAGTTAACTCTTCTATAGATTCAACTATGAGTACTGGCAAATCAGAAAATCTTTTTGGAAAAGATTCTCTAAAGACTATTGGAACGGTATTGCAATATATAGCCTCCCAGGTTCTATGGCAATCCATTCCATTACCTGGGGGAGAAAGGATGAACTTGTACTTAGAAATTTCGCGAAAGTATCTTTTTGGATTTATAAATGATCTAACTTTAAATATTTCTGGATAATCTATACATGTTCTTAAGATTGGAGATCTTACAATTTTATTTGTTTCCGCATTAAAGTTTACTAGTATTTTACGCTCAGTTTTTGGGCCGTAATTCTGGATTAAGGAATAATCACCATGTAAATTCAGGTATAGATTTTCAAGTCCGATCGGAATTGGTATGACTTTAGAATTTTCACCCATGTAATTAGTTGTAAAAACAGTGGAGTATTTCTCAAGAAGTTTTTCCGCTTCGATATCAGTTATTTCTTCATCTCCATTATGAATAATTATGCTTAACTTTTGATTTTTGTTAATTTTGTTACTAATTCTTTCAACCTCAGCGAAAGACAATTCTAATCTATCCCAGAAAACTTTTTTTTCAACAATATTTGAAAGTTTACTATTTGATTTTAGGATAACGTCAGCGATTTTTCTGAATGTATCTCCAGATATATAAGGCTCGCTACCTTCCCTAATCGATAATTGTTTACTCCTATAAATATTTTTAATTATAGGTAACTTCTTTAAAAATTTACGAATTTCTATCTCAGTAAAGATAAATTTTTTTCTTAATGTCAAAATAATGGAATTCTTATTTCTAATCCTCAACTAATACCTACCATATCTTCAAAATATTCAATAGTTATTTTTTGTAGTAGGAAGAATTTACGGTTCACCTATTTTATATTTACCGCTGAAGAAATTATATAAAGAGGTCTATTCTTTACCTGGTTGAAAACTCTTCCTAAGTATATTCCCAGAATCCCTAACACAGTAAGAATTGATCCTCCGACAAAAAATATTGCGACCAAAACGCTTGAAAATCCCAAATCTGTATAACCGAAATAAACTGCGCGCCATAAAATTACAAGAGACGTCATTATTGCAGAAATTGACATAATTATGCCAAATCCAATTGCAAACCGTAAGGGTCTTTCAGAAAAAGCTAAAATAATATCGGAAGCTAGTTTTATTCTTTTTCGAAGAGTATAAGAAGGTTTTCCCGATAACCTCGTTCCATGATCCGCTAATATAAAACTTCTATTAAACCCTAACCATTTAACTGTGCTCCCGTAAAATCTTGCATACTCTGGGAAAATTTTAAATGCTTCAACGACCTTTTTATTGATGATTGAGAAATTAGCTTGACGAGAATCAAAATTAATTCCTGATAAGGATCGTAAAAGCCAATAGAAAATTCTTTGCGCAACCCTATAGTAGAGTTTTTCTGGTCTATTTTGCCTGGAAACGAACACAACATCATATCCTGATTTGGCTTTTTCGTAGAGTTCTGGAATGACTTCAGGTCTGTCCTGCAGATCTCCATCCATGACTACAACCCACTCACCGCTTGTATTATGCAAACCAGCCGTGATTGCGTAGTGGTGACCGAAATTTCTAGAAAACTTTATTCCTTTTATTCGTTTTTCCAAATTTGCTTCAGATTTTATAAATTCCCAAGTTTGGTCTTGGCTTCCATCGTCCACCAATATTATTTCGAAATCTTCTGTTATAAATTCTATGCTGGATTTAACTTGATTAATTAGTTCTTTAATTAAAGAGCTCTCGTTCAAGACAGGGATTACAACAGATAAATGGGTCATTAGATTGTCAAATAACCCTTCCGTCAAGTAAAACAGAATCAAGTAAACTTTTTGCATCTAGGATATTGCGATACCACTGAACGGTTACGGTTTTTGGTCCCACGTCAACTTGACCAGATTTAAGGGCTAAATATATTTCTTTAATTCCCTGAGTAACCCCAACTTCTGCTTTAAACCCAAGTTTTTCTTCAGCTTTTTTAAAAACTACGTTGTAATCACGTTTATCTGCATCATCAGGTGCTAGATCTATTTCGACAGGAAATGGTAATTCTTCTCGTACTAGGTAAGCAAGATTCTTAATTTGGAAATTATCTAATCCAACATTAAAAACTTCTTTGTTAACTAAATTCGTTTTTGATGAAATTACCGAAATAAACGCCCTTGATACATCAGACAAATGAACCAAAGGTCTCCATTGTAAACCACCACCCATAACGATGATTCTACTTTTTTGGAATGCTGTCAATGTCATTAAATTAACGACCAGGTCAAATCTCATTCTAGTAGAAAGTCCAAACACTGTGGCATTCCTTAAAGCAGTAACCGAGAAATTGTTATCAGCTATTGAAAGATTTTGCTGTTCAGCTTCGAGTGTTGATTTAGCATAAACACTTATCGGGTTGGTGTTTGAAGTTTCCGATAATTTTGGTTCTTCACCTTTCCCATAAACTGAACATGAAGAAGAAATAATGTATTTTTCAACACCTGCCTGTTTTGCAGTTTTTGCTACGTGAACACGGCCATCTCTGTTAATTTGAAAAGTTAGTTGAGGGTCAATTTCACCTGCGGGGTCATTAGAAAGACAAGCCAAGTCACAAACAACGTCATGACCTTTAAAATCATTTTGATCGAGATCTCTGATGTCCTTTTGCTTTATTGTTACTAATTTATTACCTATAAATTCGCTTAATGGCTCTTTTCCAAAGAAGAAGCGATCAACTGCAGTTACTTCATGACCTGCTTTAGCCAAATCTCTAACTAATTGTGTGCCGATGTAACCACCTGCACCTGTAACCATAACTTTGGACATTATTGATTTTCGCCAATCATTTTGTCTATTTTATTGATTAATACGTCAATAACATAATCTTGCTCTTCATCTCTCATGCCTGGAAACAGGGGAATACTTAGTGTTCCATTTCCCCACGAAGTGCTTACTGGATGCTCTTGACCAGTAAAGCCATATTTATTTGAGTAGTAACCCATTGTCGGAACAGACCTGTAATTAACCGTTGCCCCAATATTTGCCTCACCTAAGGCAAGGAGCGCATTGTCTCGATTATTTGCTCCTACATGGATTGGGAAAAGGTGTCGGGAGTGAATAATGCCAGAACTCGTGGAGGGGAATTTAATTTTTGTGTTCCGTAAAGCTGATTCGTACTTGCGAGCAAGTTTCTCTCTATCGATGAGTCTTTGATCTACTGTTTTAATCTGATCGGACAAAAAACATGCAAGAAGATCAGGAAGATTTGCCTTTGTTCCCAAGTGATCCATTCCCCAATGTCTATATTGACCTGCTTTAAACCGATCGGCTGCTCCTGCTGACATTCCATGCAATATTGCCTGAATTATTCTTTCAAATAAATTTGAATCGTTTGTAGTTATTGCTCCACCTTCACCACAAGTTACGTTCTTTGTGGCATAAAAGGAAAAAATAGAAACATCTGAGTATTTCCCAGGTCTATCACCATTGAATTTAGCTTCAAAACTGTGTGCACAGTCTTCGATAATTGAAATCTTTTGATCTTTTGGAAGAATTTCCTTAATTGCTTTTATGTCACACATTTGTCCATACATGTGCACAGGTATTACTGCTTTTGTCTTTTTAGTAATTGCTGCTTTTATTAATTCTGGAGTGATTAATAAAGTATCTGGATCACAATCAACAAAAATAGGCTTTGCGCCAACTAACTCCACAACATTTGCAGTTGCAATAAATGTCATTGCCGGAACTATTACTTCATCGCCTGGACCTATGTCTAGTGCGAGAAGAGTTGCAACTGCACCATTAGTCCAGCTATTGACCAACTTGGCATGCTTAACGCCAAAATATTCAGAAAGTTGAGCTTCTACTTCTTTGCCAATCGGACCTGAAGTTAGAAAGGGGGTTTCTAAGACTTTGGCTACATATTTAGAGTTTTCAGGCGCTAATGAGTGTCTATAGAAAGGAACCTGCATATGAACCATCTTAACCCAGTCTTTTGCCTATAGTTGACTTGTGCTTAAAACGCTGAGAAACCGCAATACTGTCATCAGATTAAGTATTTGGTTAGTACTTTCATTATCTCTGTTCTTAACACCATTTTTAGATAACGGTTCTTTTGGTGATTCCTTAGGAGCTGCTAGAGCAGTTCTTTTCTTGATCCTGGTTCCTGGAGCCTTTATTGGATTAAATATTTTCAAGATTCGAGAACTTACTAGTTCAATAATAATTGGTTCAGCGGTAATAATTTCCTTGATAATTCCTATACATGCACTTCTATCTTTATTCAGCATCTCATGGGTTCTAACTATTGGATTATCGTTGTTTTCTTTCTATCTACTTCTTCGTTTTAATAAATATTTTTTTCTTAATGAACTAAAAAATAAAATAGAAATTAATGTACAAAACATTACACTTGTAGCTTTTTCCATAATTATTTTTATTCTTTTATTTAGGCAATCACTCTATGTTCCGTCTAGTAATCTTGACCAGTTTTTAGTTTGGCCTGATACTTACAACGCACTGGCTCAAGCAGGAGAAATAAGTAATCACGGTCCAAGTATTTTTCCTTTTGTTGCAGAAGCCCAAGTTCCACTTAAGTATCACTGGGGCGCCTTTTCTTTGGGTTCTTTTATTTCATTTTTTGGATTAGTTGATTTAGTGGTTTCTATTTTTAAAACTCAATTCGTGCTTTTAGGAATTCTTTATTTTGGACTTTTGTATCTCGTAGGAAAAGCGATTGGAAAATCTTGGATTGCAGGAATCTTTTCTATTATTTTAGGTGGATTTACCATATATCCAATATTTCCCGAATTAAATGATCAGATTGGTTTGGCGCGACCATTTATTTCCTCAACATCAATGCCCCAGTTTACAGCTAATGTTTTTGCAATTTTAGCAATTTATTTTATTTTTTCTTATAATCAAATAAAAATTAATAACAACATCAAAATAGGTGCGTTATTTTTTGTAACCCTTACAGCTACCTTGGCAAAAGGGCCAGTAGGATTACTAATCCTGATTTTGGTTATTTCCTACATCGGATTTAATTACAGGGAAAAACTTAAGAATAATTTTATTAATTTATTTGTTCCTATTTCACTTGGATTCGTTATTGGTTACCTCCAAGTAGGTAGCACAAGTTCAAGTCAGGGAAGAAATGGAACCTCACTTTGGCTTAATCCTCTAAGCACTCTGGGGTTATTAGCTGAGGGTTATGGTTTAAGTCTTAATTCAAGATCAATAGCAGTATTTACAGTACTTTTTGTTGTTTCGTTTTCTTCCCTTATTTTTGTTATTTGGCACATGTATTACCAGAAAACTTTTAAGACATTTTTCCCGTTCGTAATCACGATTCTTGCAGGAATAGGCGGAACACTTTTACTAGAAACTTGGGGATACTCTCAACTATTTTTACTTTACAGTGTTATCCCTTTTCTTGGAGTTTTACTAGCAAGTAGTGCTTTTTATAAAAGTACTGAGTTAAGTGTAGAAAAAATACTGCTGATATCACTTGGCTTAATTGGCCAGCCTGTTCTATTTCAATTGTTTTCATCCTTTGTCCCAAGAGCCCAAGTATTGAAAACTTTTGGATTGTGGATATTGGCATCAGTTTTTGTGTTACTGGTTGCTGTAATTGCTGCCCAAATACAAAAACAAAGAGTAATTACTTACCTACTAATTACATCTCTTTCTATAGGAATGTTTTCAGGGTTAGCAAAATTTGATCAAAAAGCTTACTCTTTGCCTGAACATCCATATTCCATCACTATTGGGACAGCAAAAATAGCAAAATATCTCCAAGACAATTCTGATAAAAATGATTTAATTGCGACTAACCGTCATTGTGCTGGTGCTGAAGAGAGTCAAACTTGTACTGCAAGACAATTTGCTCTTTCAGCTTTATCTGAAAGAAGAGTTCTCTTAGAAGGCTGGTCTTATACAACTTGTCCACTTACTGAACCAATTTTAAATAAATACTGGAAAGAAGACTTTTGGAAACTCAACCAAGATTTCTTCATAACCCCAAATATTCAAAATTGGGAAGTGTTTCAAAAAAGTGGAGTTGATTGGTTAGTTGTTGACGCAACAAGACCAAGTGCAACCAATTACAAGGAGTTTGCTGATTTAGTTAAATCTGAAGGATCAGTTTCATTATGGAAGATAAAGAATCCTTATCAAGGTGAAGTACTTAAACAAAAGAATCCTTGTGGCCCTGAATCCTTTACCAGTGTGAGCTGATTTTTAACTTGAACACATTTTTATCTCAAGTCTCAGGCCAAGCAGAAAACAGGTTTTATGGTCATATTCACCTGCTTGCTAAATATTGTGGTCTAGAAAGTCAGCCTTGGTTAAATGGCTATTTACAGCACGGTTGGAATGCCACCGATGGCTTTGGTAACTATTTAGGCTCCAAAAGATTTGCTAATAAGTTTGTGTGGTCTAAAAGATGTGAAGAAATAATTAAAGCAAACGGTAAATCAAATGTTTTTGCAATTGGTGCACCTTGGCTTTATCTGGAAGATGTTTATCCACAAATCGAAACTCAAGAAAGAAGTGGAATTATTGCTTATCCCGCCCATTCCTCAAGTTGGTCACACATGGGAGATACTAGTAAAGAATACGCAAGTTACTTAAAAGATAAATATGGTCCAATTACAGTTGTGCTTCACAAATACGACTTTGCTGACGCTGATACAAAACAAAAATATGAGACAGCTGGTCATTCTTTAATTTCTCATGGAAGTGGCACTCCTTGGGAAAAAGGATTTAATGTTGAGTTCCTAAAAAACCAACGAGATGTTGTTTCTAGATTTGCAAAAGTAGTTTCAAACTCAATGAGCACTGCAATTCTTTATGCCACCTCTTTAGGATTAACTGCTGAAATTGGTGGACCAATTGATTACTCGGTCACAAGTCCTGACGATAAAGCATCACAAGCTGGGGATGGAAAAACCGATTGGGCAGAGTTGTTAAACAATAATTATTCTCAACTTTGGAGAGATGAACTAGGTATAAATTATAAGAAGTCTCCGACTGAATTAAAGGAAATCTTGGGTTGGAATCCAAAGCCACAAAAATCAATATTCTTTATTGCTAAAAGAGGAATTGATTTATTTTCAGGATCCACTAAAGCAGTGTCGTTTAAAGTTCTGAAATCTAACCTAGGTAAATAGATGAATAAACTCTCTAGATCTGTCCAAAAAGTTTTTATGCCCTTTGGGATGAGTGGAAATATTTATCTTTTTGGCGCTGTTGGCCAAGGTCTTGGTCCAGTTCTTTTAACCCCTGTTCTAACAAGAATGTTGGATGTAAAGACTTTTGGAGAAATTGCTTACGTGACTTCGGTAGCTGCTGTGCTTGGTATTTTATTTTCTCTAGGCCTTCCCATAATTATTAGCAGAAGCTACGTTTTGGATACTGATTCTCGGCCAAGCATTCTTAAATGGTTTAAACAAATAATTTCTTTCTATTTGATACTTGCTGCAGTTCTAGCCTTCTTTACAAATAATTCAATAATTTTTTCAGCAGTAGCTATGTCTTTTGGCCTTGCTTGTATGCAATTAATTTTGCCTTTAGCCAGGGCCCAAAATAAAGCAGCGCAATTTGCATTGATCTCAATTATTGGCACACTTCTACCAAGTGTTGTAGTTATTATAAATTCGTACTTTTTATTTTTTTCTAACTCATTAACTGCTCTTGTTTTAGGATCAATATTAGGTGCTTTAATTTCAGCTGCCTTAATCTGGACTAAAAATAATAACGTTAACTTTCAAAACAAGTACTCAATATTTAATTCTGTCAAATCTGCGTACCCTATATTGCCGCATATGTTTGCCATGATGGCGTTGTTAAATATTGATAAAATAATATTTGGCCAAGAACTTGATAAAACTTTTTCTGGATACCTTCAAGTAATTATGTTATTAGGAACAGCGCCAATAATGATTTTAAGTGCGCTAAATCATGCCTGGTTGAATAAAATTTTACTTGAATTAAAAGATAACTCTAATAAAGCGTTTAATAGCTTGAACTCAACAATCGCAAGACTGTTCATACTAGCAACTTTGATGATTATTGGCATTGCTTTATTGAATAGTTTAATTTTAAATTTACTAAACCCAAATATAGAGATTACTTCCGATGTACAAAAAACAGTAGTTCTAACTTCAATAAGCACCTTAATCTATGTTGTTTATTTAGCAAATACTCATCTTTTGACCTGGTTAAACAGATTTTGGGTTTTAGGAATTACAACACCTTTGTCTGTAATCTTTCAGGCCATAGTTATTTACTTAACAATTGATTCTCTTGGGTATGTTTCAGCTGCCCTAGCTTTTGGATCCGCGTTGACACTGCAAGTTATGCTTCTCCAGCTTTCTCGTGGAAAAACCGAAACCAAATCAGCAATACATCCTGGCTTCTACTTTATTTCTTTAGGCAGTTTTTGGGTTATTGCTTTACTTTTTGTTTATTAAATGCCGCTAACACAGCCATCCAGATAAAGGTAAATAGGAAGAAGTTAAATACTCCTCTATTCGCTGTTCTGTTCTCCAAAAATGGTAAATAGTGGAAAAGTGGCACATAAAAAATGGATGACATGAAGAATGTGGTCGTAATTGCCATAGGTAAAGCTGATCCCTTTGCAAGAGCTTTTCCTGAAGCCCAGAAAGTAATAACAAAAAGAACCACAAGCCCCATTAATCCTAAAATTCCTGATTCAACGTAGTTAAGCAAAAACATATTTTCTGGGTGTCTTAGTTTTGAAAACCATTCATCATCAGAACAAAACCCGTTAGGGAAAGCTGCTTGCACTCCAACTCCAAATGGTAGAAATTCTTCCCACCGAGAAGTCACACAAGTCCAAAGTTGAGTTCTCCCATTAAGTGTCGCCAAATTATTGTTACCAAATTGATTTCCCCAAATAATTGAAATCAAAGTAAACGCGATGAAAATAGTGGGTGCCATTATTGAGATTTTTTTCCAATTAATTTGAATTGTTTTTTGATCTTGTACATAAATCAAAAATCCAATAAGTAAAACCAACATAATCGGGGTTCTTGTTGCTGAAAGAAATATTGAAATAATAGAAGCAACTATTGCAAACACATTGAGTAAAATCAGATTTCTTTTTTTCAAAAAGTATGCGCTGATTGCGAAAGTTATCACTGAGGCATAACTCATTGCGAATGCATTAAACAATATTCCTGTTGGTCTATCAGAGAT
>Ga0209087_1000592_pt1 | contig 22549 bp, 21 predicted proteins | sample S_130805_EF_Meta_FD_187321 | JGI IMG/M metagenome (GOLD analysis project Ga0209087, IMG submission 187321) | Freshwater microbial communities from Lake Simoncouche, Canada to study carbon cycling - S_130805_EF_MetaG (SPAdes) (version 2) | ecosystem: Environmental > Aquatic > Freshwater > Lake ... | reverse complement strand
TACCACCGGCATCTTTTTACCTCTCTTAAAATGATCTTCAAATATACCGACAACAGTTGCCATATCTCCTTTGCAAATCTGTCTTTCTCCATACACATTATAAAAGTAAACAACTTCACATCGAAAACGAAACCACCTCTTTAAATTCTCTAATAATTCCAAATTTTTAGCTTTTGAAAAAGCGTAAGGCGATAAATTCTTGTCCTCTCCTTTGTTTCCTAAGCTTGCAGAAGTTGCAGAATAAATTAATCTAATTTTATTTTTTAATGCAAAGTTGAATACATTAAAAGTTCCTTCGATATTAGAACTAAAGCATTCATTAACTTTTTTAAAACTTTGATAAATTCTTGCAAACTCACCAAAATGAAAGATGCTATAAATTTTGTGAGTATAACTTTTCAACAAAATATCTATATTTTTAGTATTTCCTTTTAGATACCTAACTCTGTTATCCTTAATATGATTTCTAGATAAACCTGAAGAGTAATTATCAATACTCAAAACTCTGAATTTTTTAAATTTTAAAAGTTCAAATATTAAATTAGAGCCTATAAACCCAGCTCCACCCGTAACAACTAATATATTTCTCATTAAAATTTAAGAAGGGTTTATAAAGCCTGGCAACGTCCTACTCTTCCGTGCCTTAAGACAAAGTACCATTGGCGCTAAAGGGCTTAACTGCCGAGTTCGGAATGGGATCGGGTGTTACTCCTTTGCAATAATCACCAGGCACGGTTTTATACATAAATAGCGTTCTTTTGTAAATATAATTTAAAACTCTCTTAATCTTCATTCAGTTTAACAAAAGTAGATAATTTAAAATATAGTGCTATAAGTAAAAAAAATATCGCGGGGTGGAGCAGTCTGGTAGCTCGTCAGGCTCATAACCTGAAGGTCCTTGGTTCAAATCCAAGCCCCGCAACCAATTTTAAAAATTATAAATTTTTATTGTTTATTTAATTTTAGTACTTAATAGAAAACTTATTATTATTTAATTTTTTTGCTATTTCTTTTTCTATCCATCTGTAAGTTATCTCTAATCCAGATTTTAAACTAATTTCAGAATCCCAATTAAGTTTTTGTCGCACTAAATCATTGTTGCTTGATCGACCTCTCACTCCTTTTGGCTTGTCTAATTGATAATTTTTTTCAATTTTGTAATCACCAATGTCTTCAATAATTTTTATCATTTGATTAATAGACACCTGCTCTTCAGAGCCTATATTTAAAACTTCACGACAAGTACTTTCAAATATTTTTTTTGTTCCTTTAATGCAATCATCAATAAACATAAAGCTTCTAGTTTGTTCACCATCTCCCCATACATCTATTTTTTTTTCTCCAGAATTTTTGGCTATTATTAATTTTCTGCATAACGCAGCAGGCGCTTTTTCCCTACCTCCATCAAATGTTCCCAATGGACCATAAACATTATGATATCTAGCGACTCTAGTTTCTAGACCATAATCTTCATAAAAATGTCTACACATTCTTTCGCTAAATAATTTTTCCCAACCATATCCATCTTCAGGCATTGCAGGATATGCATCGGATTCTTTTAAACCTTCTACAAAACTAATTATTTGTTTATCAGTATTGTAAACACAGGCACTAGATGAAAAGAAATATTTTTTTATATTTTTTTTAAGACAAGCCCTAAGAAGATTTGTATTAATTAAAACAGATAACATACACTCAGCTTTATTATTTTCTATAAAACCCATTCCACCCATATTGCATGCCATATTGTAGACGTAATCGACACCGTCCATTACTTTTAGACAGTTATCATATTCTTTAAGATCTAATGAATAATTCTTATTACAATCAAATAATTGAAACCAGTGTTCTAAAGGCTTAACATCTGCTGCTGTCACTTCGTGGCCTTCATCTAATAAACTTGAAACCAAATGACCGCCTATAAAACCTCCTGCTCCACAAACTAAATATTTCATTTTTTTTTAATATTAAAAATATATAATTATCCTTGTTAACAAAATACTAAAATTTTAGAGTCTAGAAATGTTAGCAAAGTAACTAATAATCCAAGTCTATTTTCAATTTATATTGCAGTCTTTAATTGTTTGCTTTTATAATTTGTTAATCAAATCATTATGTGGATTAATAAAAAAAATATTATTATACTTTAATTTTTATTTTTATGAATTTATATCAATTGACAATTCGAGAAAATATAAAAAAAATATCTAAAATATTTTTAATAATTATATTAACAATTTTTTTATCCTTAACTTTAATAAAAGGATCAAATAAAATTTTTAAAGGAACACAGGGGCAAGATTTTCCTTATTCACCTACCAAATTATTTTGGGAAGGAACAAATGTCTATGATTATGTTATAAATAAAAAAGATCAGTTCACTGAAAATAAAAAAATTATTTTATCTCAAAATGGAGAATATGGTCAGATTCTTTATTTAATTTTTTATCCATTTACATTAACTGACTTTGAAAATGCAAAAAAAATATGGACCGTTTTAAATTTTTTTTTTTTAATTTTACTTATTATTTTATTAGGGAGATATTTAAAATTAAAAAATACTGAAATATTTATAGCAATCCTTCTTTTTATTTCAAGTTACCCATTAAGAACCACTATAAATAATGGTCAAGTGAGTTTATTTACTTTGCTACTTTTTTGTTTACCATTTATATTTAAATCGAGTTGGGCATCCTTTTTAAGCGGAATAGCATATGCTAAATATAATCTAGGCATAACTTTATTTTTTTATTCATTAATCAATTTTAAAAAGTTATATTTTAGCTTAATACCTTCTTTAATTGGTTGGCTATTTTATTGTTATTATACAAACACTAATCTTATAAAAAATATTTTTGAACCACTCGAAGCAGCTTTATCAGTAACGGCAATACCAGAAACTATTTTTCAATTCATAAGTTATAATGGTTTTATTAAAACATTAGGTTATACAAATTTAATAATTATTATTTTAGAAATAGTAGTATGTTTTGTTTTGGTATTTACAATAAACAGGAATATCAAGGATCTTTTTTATAAATTAGCTCTTATAACATTAACTTCTATTACTTTTTTTCCTCACTGGGGTCATGACTATGTATTTTTGTTACCATTGGCTCTTATTAGTTGGAAAAATTTTAATAATCAACTAGGAAAAATTAATTTTGTTTTTATTATTTATTTTATTTACTTGCACGGCTATGTTACTAAATTTTTATATTTTATAAATATAAATTTACCATCTGGCTTCACACAATCTACGCTACCTAAATTATTTTTTTTTTTATTATTAATTAATTTATTTTTATTTAAAAAATTTAAATTTACAAACTAATAATATTAAGAAATTTAAATATATTTTACGTAAATCAGTTTATTTTAACAACGTAAGAAACAGTGTATTATTTAAACTTTCCAACGTTTTTTTAAATCTTGAATTCGCAACATATCTTCCTCTACAATTCCCTGGTAGTAATCTCTTTTATTCTCTAACCAAAGAATTTCAAATTTTAGAGCTAATATAAATGCTTTTTCTAAATTTTTTACTTTAATACATTCTTTATTAAAAATAATTTTTCTAGTTTCAAATCTATTTAATTTAATTTGACTTAAATGACTCAAAAAATTGATAGAATCTTTTGAAACCCCACCTCCAACAATTAAATCTAGGTTATTTTCCCTGCATTTTTCAGCCACGAAAGATACGTCTCTCAAAATTTCTTCTTTATTTATATCATTTTTAGACAAGCCTTTAGAAAGACAAAAGTCCGAACGACCAAAAACTATTCCGTTTATATTTTTATTTTCTTTTATAATTTTCAAAATTTTATCTAAAGTGTTTAAGGCATTAATAGTTTCAATATTTATGAGAAAGCCGATGTCTTTTTTTTCTTCTGTATTAAAAATTTTATTTACCGACACTATAAATTTTAAACACGCATAATCACTTTCTACCATTGGAGCTATTATATAATCACAGCCAATCTGCTTTGCTTCCATTAAATCTTTTAAAGCCTCACATCCGCCAATTTTAATTCCCAGTTTAAGATTGGCTTTTCTTGTTATTTCTAACAATCTTAATAATTCATCAATTCTGGTACCTTCGGCTTCGAATTCGGCCTTAACTCCGGCAATTCCATATACTTCTTTTAATTCAAGAAGTATTTCATACATTGCTTTTTCTTTAATATTCATAATTTTTAAATATACTTAAATACAATATTTTCCAAACTTTTATCGAGAGGAGGTGTCATTTTGTGTATAGGATTAGATACCATTCCCATCTTGTTATCAAGTTTACTAGAGATTTTAGGATAATAAGTCTGCTTTGGATCTATTGGGATAATAAATGCTACTAATTTTCTAGAATTAAAAAGAGATAAAAATTTTTTTGAATTTAAGAATTTTTTATTAATTTTATAACAAGGAATTTTATAAGTATTAAATAATTTTTTCCAATCTGGAAAATACAATCCCGAATTTGAATCACAACCAACATAATGGCCTTTAAAATAATTTGATTGTGTGGTTCTAATTGAGGCATAACCATTATCATTAAAAATAAAAATTTTAATATTTAAATTGTTAATTTTTGCAGTGCCTAAATCTTGAAAATTTTGGGCAAAACCTCCGTCACCTTCAAATAAGATTGTAGGTAATTTATTTGACAATGCGGCTCCTATAGCCCCTGCCAAACCATATCCCATTGAAGCTAAACTCTTATTACTTACTATATTTTGATTACTTTTTTGTATAAAAGATTGGTAAAAACAAGTAAAAGACCCACCACTAGAGCACGGAATAATATTAGTTTTTTTTATAATTTTTTTTGAAATTATTTCATAAAAATCATATGGTGAAATATATTTTTTTCTGTAATAATTATTATATATTTCATTAGTAGGTAATTTTTTTTTAACGTTTAAACAAAAATCTAACCAAGATTCTTTTTTAAAATTTTTTTCTAAAATTAGTTTTTCAAAATATTTACAAGCGTCTCCATTAATTTTCATAAATTTTTTAGGATTTCTTTTATCTAATTCATTTTGATCAATATCAATTTGTACAATTTTTCCATTTTTTAAAAATTCTTTATAATTAAATCCTGTCTGTTGCAGTCCGAGTCTTGCGCCAAAACTAATTAATAAGTCACATTGCTGAACAAGAATGTTTGAATACCTCTGTCCCCAAATATTGGGCCTACCAAAGTTGTTCAGAATTTTATTATCAGCCATGTCAGCAGCATTCCAAGAAAAAAAAAATGGTATTCTATTTTTTTTCATTGCAAGACTAATTTTTTTCTTATCTATTTTTGAACAGCCAGAACCAATTAAAATTCCTGGTCTGTTTGAACTATTTAAAAGTTTATTTAGTTTAATTAAGTATCTTGTATTAACTTTATTTAAATTATTTTTTTTGGAAAAATTTAATTTTTTTATTTTATATTTTGTATCATAACTTATATTTTTTGACTGAACATCAATTGGTATTTCTATAAAAACAGGACCTTTTCTTTTTTGAGTAGATTCTAAAATAATATTTTTAAGTTGATTCGCATTAAGGGTTTTTATTATCCTTACTGATTTTTTTGTAATAGACTTAACAATTTCAGTTCCTTTTACTTCCTGAATCCCTATTTGCCTTATTTTTTTATTGGATAAATCATGTGTTTTTACTTGCCCTCCTACTATCAAGTTTTCTCTTGATTCTAAAAAAGCCCCTGCAATCCCAGTTATGCAATTAGTTAAGCCGGGCCCAGTAGTAACTAATGCGAAAGATTTATTTTTATGATTAATATGATTGTAGTATTCAGAAGCAATAACAGCTGTTAATTCATGTAGGGTGGGTATTAATTTAAAATAATTATTCGCACTATTAATTAAATGCATTATGTTGCCTCCTTGCACTGCAAAACAGTGAGTATAACCTAAGCCTTTTAATACTTCGCAAAAATAATCACTATACTTAATCTGTTTCATTTAATTTAAACTTTAAAAGTAAATTTTTTATGACCTGCGTATGTTAAAAAGGCAGTAAATATCATAGCAAATCCTTGGGATAAAAAAATATTTAAATTAAATAAATTAATTGAAATCCATAAAATAAAAATACCCACTATTGCTTTAAAACCATAAACGATAAATGATCTTAAGTACTCATATAACCAATTTGTATTTTTGGTAGGAAAAACAAAAAGCTTGAGTAAAATAAAAGCAAACGTAATTGCTAGAAAATTATTTAGTACACCAATCGTAATTAAGCTAAATTTATTTATAAAATAATGAAGATTTATAATACTAATAAAATAACCAAAAAATGTATTTACTATTCCAACTAGTATAAATTTTTTAGGTATTTTTTTGAAAGTATTTTTAATTGCCATTTTTAAATTTAACGTTTTAAAAATTATCATAAAAAATTTATAATTTTTTATTTGTTCAATAGAATATATTAATTTAACATAGAAAATTAATAATATGGAAAAAATTACTTTTTTAATACCTGTCTATAATGAAGAAAAAACAATAGGTAAAGCAATAGAAATTGTTTTAGGTTTAAAAAAAATTAAAAATAAGGAAATTATTATTATAGATAACGGGTCGACAGACGATTCTCAAGCAATTATAAAAAATTTTAAAAACAAGTCTTTAAAAATTATAATGCGAAGAAGTAATCTTGGTTACGGAGCTACTATTAAAGAGGCCGCTAAAATTTCGACAGGAAAATATATGTATATTCATTTTTCTGATAATGAGTATGATATTAATCCAATTTTTAAAATGATTAGACAAGCAAAAAAAAATAATTTGGATGCAGTATTTGGTTCTAGGTTAAAAAATTATACTTTTTTAAAAAAAATTTCACTTTTAAAAACAAAACCAAGTTATTTAGGAACTTTAATAATTACTTTCCTTTACAATATTTTGTATAAAAAAAAATTCTCTGATGTAATTGGATCAAAATTTTATAAAATAAGTTCATTAAAAAAAATTTGCAAAATCGATGATGATTATTTTAATTATGACTTTATACTAAAAAATAGATTAATTTCTGGAAAATTCAAAATTGAAGAAGTATATACTCTTTATAAGCCAAGATTTACAAAAAATGGTAATGTAAAATATTATCATATTTTTCCTGCAGTTTATGAAATTATAAAATTTAAATTATTAAACACGATGTTCAGAAAAATTTAAAAATAATCTCAAATTAAAAAATATAGAATAAATGTTATTTGACTTTTTCATAAATTTTTTATTCAGAATTATTAAAAGATATAAAAAAAAATTAATTATAAAAGAAATATCTAATTTAAATTCAAGTAGAATAATTACAGGAACTTACAAATCAGTTTTTATAAATTCTACAACTAAATTCAGCGGAGATTTGCCTTCTAAATTATTGGGCATTTATGAAGAGCAGGTCCAGGAAAGAATTAAAGAAATTAGTAAAAAAAAAAATTTAAAATACTTGATAAATTTCGGAGCAGCAGATGGATATCATATTATTGGCTTGGTAAAAAAAAAAATATTTAAAAAAGGAATTGCTTTTGAGATCGATGGGCGAATAAAAAAAAGATTAATTAATAACATAAAAATTAATAATTTGTCATCAAAAATTTCAGTTTTAGGAAAAGCATCTTTTCATGATATTCATAAGTTTATTAATTTTAAAGATCTTAATAAAAGTTTATTTTTGGTAGATATAGAAGGGGAAGAGTTCAATTTATTTAATAAAAAAAATCTTAACTATTTTAAAAATAGCTATCTAATTATTGAAAATCATCAAACATTGATTAAAGATAAAAAAAATCTAATAAAAAAATTTTTTGCGTTAATGAAAGATAATTATAGAATTGAAAAAATCCATCATTCATATAAAAATCCTTTTACAATCAATGCTATTAAAAATTTTGATGAAGATACTAAATGGCTAACAATGAGTGAAAGTAGAAGCACAAATCAAGACTGGCTTTTCTGCATTCCTAAAAAATTATCTGCAAAATAAAGATTTTACCAATTATAAATTATTTAAGACTCGCTTTAGACCGTCCTTCAAACTAATTTTAGATCTCCATCCATATTTTTTTGCAATTGAAGAATCTACTAATTTTCTAGGGGTTCCATCAGGTTTCTTTCTATCTAAATTTATAAATCCAGAATAATTTAATTCTTTTGCAACAAATTTAGCATAACCACTAATAGTTTTTTCAATTCCACTGCCTATATTAATTAATGAATGTTTAGTTTTTTTTTTAAGAAAAAAAATGCAGGCGTCAGCTAAATCATCCACATACATTAATTCTCTTCTAGGCTTTCCGCTTCCCCAAATAGTTATTGATTTTTTATTATTTTTTTTTGCCTTAAGAATTTTAGTAATTATTGCTGGAAAAAAATGCGAGGTCATGCGATCAAAATTGTCGTTTATGCCAAATAAATTACAAGGCATTAAACATTTAAAGTTAGTTTTGTACTGAAAATTATAACTTTCACACATTTTAATGCCTGCAATTTTTGCTATGGCATATGGCTCATTAGTTTTTTCAAGCTCTCCTGTTAAAAGATATTGTTCTTTCATAGGTTGTCGACAATTTTTTGGATAAATACAACTAGAGCCAAGAAAAACTAGAGATTTTATTTTATATTCATAACTTGAATGAATTATATTATTTTGAATAGATAAATTGTCATAAATAAATTTTGCTTTAAATTTGTTATTTGCATATATGCCACCTACTAAAGCGGCGGCGTTTATAACTGCATCAATTTTATTTTTTTTAAAAAAAAGAGACACTTTTTTTTGGTCCCGAAGATCAAGTTTTTTTTTTTCAATAGTTAATAAATTTTTATAGCCAAAAAATTTAAGTCTCCTCAATACAGCTGAGCCAACTAAACCATTATGACCTGTAATAAAAATAGTTGACTGACTATTTATCATTAACAATATTTTTTAATTCTTCTGAAACCATTTCTTTAACCATATTTTGTATACTTATTTTTGGTTTCCAGCCTAATTCTCTTTTGGCTAGAGAAAAATCCCCTTTTAACGAGTTAACTTCTGTGGGTCTAAAATATTTTTCATCGATTTTGATTATTTCTTTATTTCTCCAAAAACCTTTTTCATTTTTTCCTTTACCTTTCCATGTAATTTTTATTTTTAACTCTTTTGCAACTAAATTAACAAATTGTTTGACTGTATATTGTTTGCCGGTTGCTATAACGTAATCTTTTGGCTGTTTCATTTGTAACATTTTCCACATCGCTATTACATAATCTCCAGCATGCCCCCAATCTCTTTTTGCATATAAATTCCCTAAAAAAATTTTACCTAATTTACCTTTAGCAATATCACATAATCCTTTTACAATTTTTTTAGTCACAAAAGTTTCTCCTCTAACAGGACTTTCGTGATTAAATAATATTCCATTACATGCAAATATATTATAAGCTTCTCTGTAGTTTACTGTAACCCAGTGTGCGTACAATTTCGCAGCAGCATAAGGACTTCTTGGATAAAAATAAGTTTTTTCATTTTGTGGGGGCTTTGATGCGCCAAACATTTCAGATGTGCCGGCTTGATAGTATTTAGTTTTATTTTGAAGTTTTAATGTTTTAATTGAGTCTAGAATTCTAAGCGCACCTAAAGCATCAACATTCGCAGTATATTCTGGAACTTCAAACGATACTCCTACGTGGGATTGTGCTCCAAGATTGTAAATTTCATCTGGTTGTAATTTCTCTATATTTTTTAATACTGACAAAGAATCAGTTAAATCTCCATAATGTAAATAAAAATTTATTTTTTTTTTATGAGGATCCAAATATATATCGTCAATTCTAGAGGTGTTTAAAGAAGAACTTCTTCTTTTAACTCCATGTACAATATATTTTTTTTGTAACAAAAATTTTGCAAGATAAGAACCATCCTGACCGGTCACACCATAAATTAAAGCAACTTTTTTTTTCATATTTTAGGAACTGTTTCTAGAAATTTAAAATAACTTAAATAAGCAGTTATTGCTATCGTAGTTTTTTTTAAAATTAATGCAAAATCAATCTTTTTTATTAATATTATTAATATTCAATATAATACATTAATTAAATTTTTAATAATTTAACATTATTAAATAATTAATAATTAAAAATTTAGTAAATATAATTATTTTATAAAATTTCTTCTTAAAATTTTGATAAAACTCAATATGAAAATTGGGCAAATATAAAAAAAAAATAAAGTTATTTTAATTAAGATGGGTTCTTTAATAATTTCTCTACACTTCTTAATATTTTTAAATGTTATTTTTTTACCGCAATATTTTAAAGATAAGAATAACCAGGAAATTATATTTTTAAAAAAAATTTTTTTGTATATTTTATCTAATTTTTTCTTAGAAAAATAAGAATAATTAAGAATTAATGGGATAAAATAACCTTGATATTCTGATTTTAATCTCGTAAGAATTATTTTTGGTCTTTTAACAAATAAATCTATATTTCCTGTATACTTATAAATACATTTTAAATTAGTAACTTTCCAATTATTGAATTTTTTAATTATTTTTAAAATAATAAAATTATGAGGGAATTGAGTTGTTAAAAGATTTTTTTTTTCATCTTCAAATATTTTATTTATTAAATCTGTTTTAACTATTTGACAGCTTATAAAGCCAATATTGCTAAGATCATTATCTATGTTAAAAGATTTGATTGAATGCGATGAAAAATTGCCCTCATCTTTGAAATTTTCTTTATTCTTATAAATTTTAAATGAAAATGTTATTCCAGAAAAATTTGAATTTAAATATTTAAAAATTTTTTTAAAATTATTAATATGAATCCTATCGTCATCTCCTATCATTAAAATATACTTTGAATTAAATTTATTAATAAATTTTTTATATTTAAATTCAAAATTACCAATTTGATATTGAACGTTAAAATTTTTTATTATTTTATTGTAATGAAAATATATATTTTTTTTTTCGTTTAATATTTTTTTATTTTTACTCCAATCAACTATTTTTATATCAATATTTTGCTTTTTTAATTTAACAATATCATTAAGTAAATTTTTTATAGACAGTCTATCTCCAGAAAAAATTAAAATTGTTAAAATATTCATATTAAAAATTTTTGTGCAAGAAATTTTTTATTTTTTTTAAAAAATATATTACTAGCACTAACACTTTAAAAACGAAGAAAAGATTAAAAATATTTGTCCATTTATAAATTTTAATTTTTTTTCCAGAAATTAAATACGCTGCTTTCGTAACGGCTCCACCCACTGTAGATATGATTATTTTACTTTTAGATAAGCAAAATAATTCAGTAATAAAATCAATTCCTCTCGTTTGTCTAAATTTCAAAGTTTTAAATTTAGATTGATTAGAGTAAACATTGTTTTGTTTAATTAATTCAATAAAAAAATTCTCTTTATTAAATTTGTCATCTGAACAAATAAATATATTATTTATTTTACTTTTAAATTTTATAAAATTATTTATATTTTTAATCATATTTTTAATTTGAAAGTCAAAAATCATTTCCATAAATTGAATATTTTTAACAAAATTTTTTATATTCACAGTTCTATCAGTAGATCTTATATGAATACCAATAAAATTAGTCGGAAGATTGACCTTATCAATTTGTTTTTGAATTTTTTTATTCGGTGAAAAGTTTTTATAACATGAGTCAGCAATCAAATTAAATTTTTTATCTTTCTTTTTATCAATAAAATTGTCTGATTTTAATTTTTTTAATTCAACAACATAGTTATAGGGATTAAATAAAATTGTTGTTTTAGGTTTTGTTTTTAATTTAATTATTTTAAAATTTTTTATTAAACAATTATTTGTAAACAAGTACGGAGATTCTTTATTTTTTTTTTCGTATATATATAATTTTTTTTTTAATTTGTTTATTTTAATTGTTGCTAAAAAATAGCTTATTACTCTCAACTTGCTGCTAAAACCGTCAGTAAGTTCTGATAAATCTATAAACATACCTGATTTATATTAAGCGAAAAATCATTTTAGCAAAAAAAAACCGTAAATATTTCCCAATGATCTAAAGAAATATTTTTTTTTTAATGAAGTTGATTTACATAATGACATAAAAAACCTTAACAATGATGCAATATAAAACAATTTTTTAGATAACTTATGTTTCTTAATTATCTTATAACGATTTAAAATTTCGATAACACCAAATCTAAAACCACTTCTATCAATATTGCTAGGATGTTTAAATTTTGATTTTGATGATAGTAAAATTTTTTTATTATTTTTCATTAAATTCAAACTGAAATCTAGGTCTTCTAAGTAACTATACTCACCGAATGTCTCATCAAATTTCAGATCTCTAATCACGGCAGATTTGTATATACATATTGTTGTAAATACCCAGTCGGCTAAAATATCCTCTTTAAGATTAATAATTTTTGAATGCCATCCACTTCTTGCAATTTTTCCAGGTATTGAAGGATAAATATCAAAATTTTTGATTAATTTTGATTTTTTTAAAGTTTCAATAAAATTATCTTTTGTTTCTTCTATTTGATTAAAACCAAAACCTCCAATATTTTCATTATTTTCATATTTTATAATGCATTGATCCATTTCTAGAAAAGTATCGTCTAATAGGATTACATCGTCGTCCATGAACATTGTGTAATAATTATTTTTTACTTTTTTTAAACCAAAATTTCTTTGATAAGCTGTAGATGATCTTGTTCGATAATAATAAAAACTATTATTTCTGCATTCATTTTCAACTTTTTTTGAATGGGTGTTATCTGAACTATCAACAACAATTATTTCATTAAATTTTAAATTAAGTAAAATTAATTTATTGAATAATCCTATTATTTGATCAGATCGATTTTTTGTAGGTATTATTAAAGATGTTCTCTCTGTAAACATAAGATATATTATAATTAATTCGAGCTAAAGGTAATGAATAAATATTTCTCTCTTTGTTTAAAGTTAGATAAACTATTCTAACGAGTTTTTTTATTTTTTTTTAATAAATTAATTGTTTTAATTATAGCCTCTAAACTACTAAGATTAATCTTCAATTTAAGTTGTTTTTTGGCTTTGTTAATATTTGGAATATATTTATCTAATATATTTTTCGAAAATTTTATATTAGTAGAATCTAGCCCTATATTGTACTTTTTCGCCAATAAAGTTGCTAATTTATGTATAGAGATAGCATCGTCTGAACCAACATTATAAATCGGGCAATTTTGACTTGAGTGAATTAAAATTTTTAATAATGAAACAACTAAATCTTTTTCATGCATATAAGAGCGTATAACTTCATAGTTTGCATTAATTTTTATGTTTTTATTATCAAGAATGTTTTGAATATAATTGCCTACTACAAAGTTGGAGTTTCTTGGCAAATATTCACCTACAAAACTAAAACACCTAGCAATAGACACGGCTAGACCTAATTTTGCAAATTTTTCAAATAATTTTTCATTTTTCATTTTAATTTTTGAATATTCTTTTTTATATCCACTTTTAAAATTGATTTTTCGGTTAAAATTCAAATAATTCTCTTTGAACTTTAAATAACTATTAGATTGCTTCCCATAAATAGCTCCAGAACTAATATAAAGTATTTTACTTTTTTGATGATATTTTTTTGCAATATCTAAATATTTTTTTACTGCTCGGTGATCGTCATTATAATTTTTTAAAATTGCAGCGTAAATCACATAATCTACGATGGGTAAAATTTTTATTTTTAATATACTTGAATTAATTTTAATTATTTTAAATTTTTTTTTTAATTTCTTATTATAAATTCCTAATTTTAATTTACCTCTGCTTAAAATAAAGATCTTGCTGATTTTTATCTTTGAATAATTATGATTTGAAAGGAATTTTAATATAGACTTGCCAAAAAATCCTGTCCCACCAATAATTAGTAAACTTTTAGATTTCATGAATTAAAATTTTAAAAAATTAAATATTTATTTAAGATAATTCATTAAATATTCTTTTGAGCCAATTTTTTTAATAATTTGTGATGAAATAGAATAAGAAACAATATTAGTTCTGCAATTTTTCTTGTTAAGAGACTCATTTAACCACGACTGAAATCCTCCGTCTTGAAAATGATCTTCGATAACAATAATTTTTTTATATTTTTTTAAAAAATTGTGTTGAAATTTTTTATATTTCATCCCCCAAAGTGGCAATGAATAAAAAGAGAAATTATTTTTTTTTTTTAATTTATTAATTGTATATTCAATAACTGAACCTGTAGTTAAAAAAGAACAATTTAAATTATTATCACCTAATATTTTTAGCCATTTACCAGGATTAATATTTGGTATTGACTTATGAATTTTAAAATTAGAACTCTTATCTAGCCTAAGATAAGATGGCTGTGGATTGGAAACTATATATTTCATGCAGGCTTTTAATTCCATTATATCTCCAGGAGAGGCAATGAGCATATTAGGGAAGCTTCGCATTAAGGAATAATCCTGCAATCCATGATGAGTATATCCTAAATTGCCATACCCAACTCCGGAACCAACGGAAACAATAGTAACTGGAAGATTATGATAATCTATATCGTTTCTTATCTGTTCGGCGCATCTGAATGTAGGAAAGTTTGCTATCGAATAAACAAAAACATGCTTACCAGCTGCAGCTAATCCAGCTGCATAACCCATCATGCTCTGTTCTGAAATACCAGCATTAAAGTAATTATTAGGAAATAATTTAACAAACTTTTCTATTACTCCAAAACCTAAGTCGTTTACTAGTAAAATTATATTTTTATTTTTTTTAGTGGCAATAATTAATTCATCAATAAAAATATCTCTCATTATTATTTTAATTCCTTAAGAGCGATATCAAGTTCTTTTTCATTTGGGAATTTATAATGCCACAAAATTGAATTTTCCATAAAACTAACTCCTTTGCCTTTAACAGTATTCGCTATAATTATTGTAGGTTTTTTATTTTTTTTTACCAAAAAAGATCTATAAATTTGATTAAAGTTATGACCATTAATATTTTTTACATTGCAACCGAAAGATTGAAATTTTTTATTCAAAGGCTCTAATTTTAAAACATTTTTAGCAAAATCCAGGCTTTGAATTTTGTTATAGTCAACAATTGTAATTAAATTATCTAACTCATGATGAGCAGCAAACAACAATGACTCCCATGTGGTGCCTTCGTTAAGTTCACCATCACTTATTAGTACAAAAATTTTATTATTAGTTTTGTTAATTTTTTCGGCTAAGGCTCTTCCTGTTGCATAAGGCAAACCATGTCCTAAAGATCCTGTTGAGAAATCTACTCCCGGAACTCCATGACTTACGTGAGATAATAGAATTGTATTATTTTTTCCATAAGACTTTAAAATTTTGTTAGAAAAGTAACCAAATTTTTGCAAAACACAATAATAAGCCAAACAAGCATGTCCTTTACTCAAAATAAAAACATTTTTTTTTTTTATAAAAAATTTATATAAAACAATTAAAATTTCGACGATAGATAAAGAACTTCCAATATGAGAGGATTTAGCGGCATTGCTTAACTGAAGTATTCTAATTCTTATCTGTTTGGCAGTAGAATTTAAAATCATTTAAATCAATTTAAAAAATCTTTTAATTTGACTTACAGAATATTGCAAATGTTCTTTTGATAAACCTGGGTACAATCCTATCCAAAAAGTATTTTCCATTACTAAATCTGTATTTTTAAGGTTACCATGAACTTTAAAATTTACATTTTTCATATAAGGTTGTTTAGTTAAATTTCCAGAAAATAGCAGTCTGGTGCCAATTTTATTTTCGTTTAAATACTTTACTAAGTCGTTTCTGTTATACTTGTTATTATTTTGTAAAGTTAGTGGAAATCCAAACCAGGATGGTTCGGAATTTTTTTCTTGTTCTGGTAATATTAAAAACTCTTCTAAATCCTTAAGATTATTATATAAAAAATTAAAATTTTCTTTTCTTTTTTTGACAAAGCCTTCTAAGCGATCTAATTGAGCCAAACCACATGCTGCCTGCATATCGGTTATTTTCATATTATATCCTAAATGGGAGTAAGTGTATTTATGATCATAACCAAATGGTAGATCTCCTAATTTCCAACCAAATCTTTTATTGCAAGTATTATCTTTTCCAGGTTCACAATAGCAATCTCTTCCCCAGTCCCTAAAAGATTCTGCAATACGCTCTAATTTTTTACTATTTGTAAATACGGCACCACCCTCACCCATTGTAATATGATGCGCTGGATAAAAACTTAAAGTTGCAAGATCGCCAAAAGTGCCAACATTTTTATTGTCAAACTTTGAGCCTAACGCATCACAACTATCTTCTATTAACCAAAGATTATATTTTTCACAAATCTCTTTAATTTTTTTTATGTTAAATGGGTTACCAAGAGTATGAGCCAGCATTATCGCTTTTGTTTTATTAGTTATGGCTTCCTCTAATAAATTCTCATCAATATTATAAGTTGGAATCTTCACGTCAATAAAAACTGGGATTGCTCCAAATTGAATGATTGGATTGACAGTTGTCGGAAACCCGGCTGCAACAGAAATAACCTCATCTCCCTTTTGTAATGCTCTTTCTTTTAATTTAGGCGAGGTTAATGTGGAAAAAGCTATCAAATTTGCTGAGGAGCCAGAATTAACAGTAAGCAAACATTTAACTCCAAGAAAATTTGCTAGCTCCTCTTCGAATTTTTGATTAAATCTTCCTGTTGTCAACCAGCCATCGAGTGAGGCCTCAACCATATTTTTGAGTTCTGTGGCTCCAATAACTTTACCAGATACTGGGACTTCACTAATACCAGGAATAAACTCTTTCTCTTTAAAATTTATATTAGAATAATTATTAACCAAATCTAATATATTGTTCTTTATTTCTAAAATTTTATCTTTATTCATTGGCTATTTAAAATAATTAAGCATTTGTTCTTGACAAATTTTCAAGGTGTTTTTTTTCATTAAAAACTGTTTGTGCCAAATGGATATTAATTTTAAAGAATCATTAAGATTATATTTAGTTTTCCAGTTTAATTTTTTTTTTGATTTTTCTGAATTTAACATTAACAATTTACTCTCATAATAATTTTTTGAAGTATTATTTTTTTTGATAACTTTTACAGAATTGTTAAATTCTCTATTCATTAAATTAATTACATAATTAACTGATTTATTATTTGATTTTTCTGGACCAAAATTCCAGCAATACTCTTCAAATTTTCCCTTTTTATGAAGCTTCATTAATAACAAAAGATATCCATACAAAGGATCAATAATAAATTGCCACGGTCTTATAGAATTTGGAGATCTTAAAAATAGATTTTTATTTTTAGATGTCAGAGAACGAAAGTAATCTGGCAAAATTCTATCTATAGAAAAATCACCTCCGCCAATAACATTTCCTGCCCTTGCCGTAGCTACATATATATTTTTTTTTCTTAAAAAAGAATGATTGTAAGAATCTACAATTAATTCTGCACAAGATTTTGAGTTGCTATAAGGATCCAATCCTCCTAAACGATCATTTTCGCGATAATAAGATTTTTTATTATTATTAAAATATACTTTATCAGTTGTAATAATAAGGGCAGATTTTATAAAATTCAGTTCATTTAGGATATTAAGTATATTAACAGTACCTAAAGTATTTACTTCGTAGGTATATTTTGGATGATCATATGAATATCTGACCAGGGGTTGAGCAGCCATGTGCACAATAAAATCAGGAGAAAACTTTAAGATAGATTTCTTTAATTTATCGTAATCTCTAATATCTCCAATAATTGATTTATAAATTTCTTTATCTAAATTTGCCAAATCAAAAAGATTTTTTTTTTCTTCTGGTCTTAAAGAGTAGCCAACAACCTTTGCTCCGAGGGAATTCAATAAAATAGAAAACCAACTTCCTTTAAAACCTGTATGGCCTGTCAAAAATACTTTTTTATTTTTCCAGAATTTTTTTAATAACTTAACTTTAGCTTTCATTCCACGTTTTCCATGGTGCTTTACCGGCACTCCATAAATCTTCTAAATAAGTTTTGTCTCTCAAAGTGTCCATGGCATACCAAAAACCATCAAACTTAAAAGCGTCTAATTGTTTATTTCTAGCAAGCATTTCTAACGGCTCTTTTTCCCAAGTACAATTAGACTTTGATATATATTTAAAAATCCCTTTGCTAAGCACAAAAAAACCACCGTTTATCCATCCCTCTTCTCCTTTAGGTTTTTCAATAAATTTATTTACCAAATTATTTTTTAATTCTAATGCTCCAAATCTTCCAGAAGGTTTGACAGCTAAAAGAGTTGCAAGTTTTTTATTTTTCATATGAAATTGTATAGTTTTTCTAATATTTGCAGATGTTAGTCCGTCTCCATATGTTAAACAGAAATGATCACCTACATATTTTTCAACTTTTTTAATTCTATCTCCTGTCAATGAAGTTTCTCCTGTGTCAATAAGAGTTATATTCCAAGGTTCTGTATATTTTTTATGCACTTTTATTTTATTACTACTAACATTGACTGTTATGTCGGTAGTATGAAGGGAATAGTTTACAAAATATTCTTTAATTAAATATCCTTTATAACCACAACAAATGATGAAATCTTTGAGACCATGAATAGAGTAGAGTTTCATAATGTGCCATATTATAGGCTTTCCACCAATTTCAATTAAGGGCTTAGGCTTTATAAGAGTTTCCTCTGAAATTCTTGATCCAAGTCCACCTGCTAATATTACGACTTTCATAATTTTTTTAAATATTAATCAAATGTTGACTTTATTATTTAACGCTTAAAAAGCAAATTTTATTTTTTAATATTGTTTAAAGCAGCTATTACTAAAATAATATAAAAGCCACTTATTGCGAAAACTATTCTATTCAGTGTTATTGGTACTAAAAATTTTAGATCCATTGTTGTCTGAAGAAAAATAGCAAAAACAAGAAAAAAAGATAAAAAAAAGAAAGTATAAAAAAATTTATTTAAATTTAAGAAATTAGATTTATATTTTAATGTAAAAAAAGATAATATTATTACAATCCAAATAGGATATTTTACAAAAGTTATGAAAAAATATTTAGTAATTAAAATTATTTTTTTTAAGAAGTAAGATAAATTTAAATTATTAACAATTTCATTATTAATAATTTTTTCATTAAAACTTAAATGCCCAAAATAATGAATTTTAATAAAAGTAAAAAAAGATAAAAATAATAAAAAAATTATAAAAAATAAAAATTTTTGTTTTAAATTCCTTTTTCCATGTAATAAAAAAATAAAACTAAGTAAAAAAAAATAAAAAAAACCTTCCTGCTTTGTCCATAACAAAATATTTAGTATCGAAAGGATTACAAGTTCCGGGATATATGTTTTTTTAAATAAATGCTCATTTTCTAAAAAAAAGAGCATAAAATAGGAGTAACATAAAAAGCAAAAAAAGATTAAATATTCCTGATAACCACCAAAAAGGTAAAAATTTGTTGCTAAAAAACATAAACTAAAGACAATCAATAATTTCTCAATTATTGAAAACTTATTTGATAATTTTGAAATTAGAGAAAAAATTGATGTAACAAAGATAAATATAAAAAAAATTCTGCCAAAATACTCGTGTTGCAAATAACTATTTTTCCAAAAAAAAGCCCAGATATAACTGCCTAAATGGGGATAATGATTTAATGGTACGTCTTTTAAATCTTTATATTCTCCACCTTGAAAATATACCTGTGCTTTAAAAATCCAATGTCCCAAGCCATCCCATTCTAAAAAACCAGTCTTAGCAATTGCGACTGACATTGAATAAACAGTTACAAAAAAAACTAACAATATGAAGATATTATTTTTAGATAAAATTAAAAAATTTTTATAATTTATTATTATTAAAGATAATGAAGAAAACATTATAATTAAAAATAAATAATTTAAATTTATTTTAAAAAATGAAAAAAATAAAAATAAATTAATAGTTATAATTATATTAAACAACAAAGAGTCAGCGTAACATAATTTAAAATTTAAATATAATTTCTTGAAATGATAAAAATTAAAAGGAAAATTTAAAAAAATAACTAAGCACAAAATTGATGATACAATAGATAAAATTTCAATCATTTTTTTTTAATAAATAACATTTATCCTCTTGATAAATTTTACTAAATTTTTTTTTTGTAAATTTTATTAAATTTTTTTCATCAAAATTTAATAAAATCAAAAAATCCTCATTATAGTTTTTTTGAGGATCATAGAAATAGCCGATTGCGGATGGAAAATCTGAATTATTATGCACTTGTAAATTTAGATTCAAATTTGGAAAAGAAAAAAAAATTTTTTTTATAAATCCATATCCTTGTTTTTCACAGTACCCGCTATATTTGACAAGTCTACTTTCATAATTATTTTTTAATATTATGTAGGTATTTTCAAAAGCACTGAAGACGTAAAAAATAAAAACTAGTAAAATAATTAAATAAAATTTATTAATGATATTTATATTTTTCATTATCGCTTGATATAATTTTTCGGAAATGAATAATAATACATAGTCGCAAAGTATATTAATAAACTAAGCAATGATGCTATCAAAAAATTTTTAAACAATAAAAAAAGAATAAACGGCGACCACAGTAAAACTTGAATAATTAAAAAAGTAGAAAATAAAGATTTTTTTTTTAATATAATATGATGAATATGATTTCTATCTGCCTTGAATGGATGTTTCTTATTTAGCAGTCTTAAAATTGCAAGTCTTAATAATTCAATTCCAGGTATCATCATAATTAAAAAAATTTCATCGCTATAAAAAGTATTGTTAAAATTATAAGATTTTATAAAAAAAAATCCTATAATATAACTTAACAATAAACTGCCACTATTACCCAGAAACATTTTATTTTTAAAATTAAACCATAAAAAGAATAATAAAGTTATGATTAAATTAGTGAAAAAAATATTATTAACGTTATTAAAAATAAAAATTATAGCAACAAACAAAGTATAAAAAGCTGCCTGACAATTTATTCCGTCTAGCATGTTATATGCATTCGTAAATAATAAAAAACACAAGATGGTAATTGGAATTGAGAACTCTTTTAAGAATATTTTTTTATTGTAAAAAGAAAAACTAAGATCAGTAATTATAGTACTATTGTCTAATAATATTATAAAATAAATTGAAGTAGATACAATTAATAATTTTTTATTAGCGCTAATATTATATTTATCGTCTAAAAATCCAATAATAAAAAAAAAACTAACTGAAATAAAAAATACATTTACTTCATAGCTGGATCGAAAAATAATATTTTCAATAAAATTGAAGTAACTAAAAACAATTAAAATTAAGATATTGAAATAAATAATCAACCCACCTAGCAATGGAATTGGGTGACGATGGTGTTTTCTTAAATTATCAGGAATATCGTATACTTTATAAATCTTTGCAATTTTAGAATAATTTAAAAAAATTAATAAATTTATTATAAAAATAAAAAAAAATAAATTGATCATATTAAATATTTTTGAAATTTTTATATTTTTTTTGTGGACAAATAAAATCCTATTGGAAAATAAGTAATTATCAACAAATAGTTACTAAAATAACTACCCGAAGGTATTAATGGAATCATAGAGATTAAGAATCCTAATAAAATAAAATACTTACCAAAGACAATATTATTATTTTTTTTAGTAGTAATTATAATGAGAAAATAAATAAGAAATTTTCTTAAAATATAGAAAAATAAAAATAATAGAAAAATAAAACCAATAATTCCCAATTCCGCTAAAAACTCTAAGTAAATGCTATGTGGATGTGTATTGCAAGCAACGGCATTTTTAATATTACTTATTAAATTTTCTTGATCTGAAATATTTTTAGTATTTGCAACAACACTATTTATGCTCTTTTCTTTATAATCCTCAACAGTTGATGCATATTTTGGACTTGAGCATAAATTGCGAAAAGATTTAAGTCCGTGTCCAAAAAACTTTTTATCTAAAAACATTTGATAAGCAGTTAATATGTGCAACTCATGTCTATAGCTCAGATAATATGTAGATTCTTTAAACTGTTGAATTGTATGACGGCCGATTCTTTCTAGGCTAGAAGAATTATATAATCCAAAAATAATAGTGATAATGCTTATTGGCAATAACAAATAAAGAAATTCTTTTTTATTTATTAAAAAATAAAAAAAAAGGAAAATTATTAAATAAAAAAAAGATGTTCTTTCACCACTCAAAAATATCAATACAAAAGATACAATGATGACAATTGAATTTAATATTTTTTTTTTTAGTCTAGTCAGATAAGATAAGCCAATAATAAATGGCAACAATCTTGCCACATAACTTCCCATAATCAATTCATCTCCAAAAAAACTTGAAATTCTACTTCCAGGATCGACTTTCTGTCCAATAATATTGATTTTAAAAAAAAATTGAGCCAAAGAATCTACAAATAAAGAAAGTAAACAGATTACAAAGCAATAGTAAGTAAAATCAATAATTTTAGG
>Ga0209087_1000591_pt1 | contig 22559 bp, 19 predicted proteins | sample S_130805_EF_Meta_FD_187321 | JGI IMG/M metagenome (GOLD analysis project Ga0209087, IMG submission 187321) | Freshwater microbial communities from Lake Simoncouche, Canada to study carbon cycling - S_130805_EF_MetaG (SPAdes) (version 2) | ecosystem: Environmental > Aquatic > Freshwater > Lake ... | reverse complement strand
GCTTATCTACAACTCTTCGAAGGTGTCGAATTGGCTGCATCGCGAAATGTTCGTGCGGCAGAGCTGGCAGCACTACCTCTTGAAGAGCGCCTGCAACGCAGAATCATTGATGGCGAAAAGGTTGGTCTTACCGACGATCTCGATCTTGCAATGAAAAACGGGTTAGCACCGCTAGCAATCATTAATGATCATCTCCTTGAAGGAATGAAGATCGTCGGGGAGCTCTTCGGTAAAGGTGAGATGCAGCTTCCATTCGTTTTGCAATCTGCTGAAGTGATGAAGACCGCTGTTGCCTACCTAGAGCCTCATATGGAGAAGCTCGATGATGAGGGTCGCGGTTCTATTCTTCTCGCTACCGTCAAGGGAGATGTGCACGACATTGGTAAGAACCTGGTCGATATCATCCTTTCGAATAACGGCTATCGCGTTGTCAATATTGGAATCAAGCAGACGATCAATCAGATTATTGATGCTGCTCAAGAATCAGATGTTGACGCGATTGGAATGTCCGGCCTTCTTGTTAAGTCGACAGTGATCATGCGCGAGAATCTCCAAGAGCTTACTTCCCGAGGCTTAGATCAAAAGTGGCCGGTAATCCTCGGAGGAGCTGCACTTACTCGCGCATTTGTCGAAGTTGATTTAGCTAATGAATTTGCAGGTGAAGTTCGCTACGCACGAGATGCATTTGAAGGTCTCCACCTGATGGATGCAATTATGGGTGTGAAGAAGGGCGTTCCAGGAGCAGCTCTACCTGCGCTGCGAGAGCGAAGAGTCAAGGCCGTTGTTAAACAAGTATCTGATGAACCAGCCGATACGCGTCGCAGCGATGTTGCTATCGATATTGATATTCCACAACCGCCTTTCTTTGGTTCACGAATCGTTAAAGGTATTCCGCTAGCTGATTACGTTGAGATGCTTGATGAACGCGCACTCTTTGTTGGACAGTGGGGTCTCAAAGGAAATCGTGGAGAGTTTGAAGCGATGGTGGAGAGTGAAGGTCGTCCGCGACTTCGCGCTCTGCTTAACCAGGTGCAATCGCAAGGATGGCTCAATGCCGCCGTGGTCTACGGATATTTCCCATGCGTGAGCGAAGGAAATGATCTCGTTGTCCTCCATCATGAGGGACCAAATGAAGGTAAAGAGCGTGTTCGATTCTCTTTCCCACGCCAATCGAGAGATCGCAGACTCTGTATCTCTGATTTCTTTGCCTCTCGCGAATCGGGCAAAGTCGATGTGGTCTCATTCCACGTCGTCACGATGGGAAGTGTAGTTTCCGATGCTGCCGCAAAACTCTTCGCTGAGAATAAATATCGCGAATATATGGAGCTCCATGGTTTATCGGTTCAACTTACCGAGGCACTTGCTGAGCATTGGCATGCGCGTATTCGTGAAGAGATGAGCGTTCGAAACTTGGATGCTCCGGATCTAGCCGGAATTCTCGATCAGGGTTATCGCGGTTCTCGATACTCCTTCGGTTATCCGGCCTGTCCTGATATCGAGCAACAGATTCAACTCTGTGAACTTCTTGAACCAGGACGCATCGGCGTTGAATTATCAGAAGAATTCCAACTTCATCCCGAGCAGTCGACATCAGCGATTATCGTGCACCACCCCGAAGCAAAGTATTTCAACGCGAACTAATTCATTGATGACTTTCTCTGCCGCTTTCTTTGATATGGATGGGCTCTTTCTAGACTCAGAACCACAATGGCATCTATCGCAACAAGAGATTTGTGCTCGTTACTCATACTCGTGGGATGACGATGATCAGCGAATCTGTATTGGTGGACCACTTTCGCGCGTGGGGGATTACATCTCGGATATTTGCGCTCACGATATGACGGGGCCGCAAGTAGTGCAGGAGCTCACAGAAATGATGCTCGTGAAACTTTCGACAACGGCGATACTCATGCCTGGTGCATTTGATGCAGTGGAGCGCGTGCGTCAGGTAATGCCAGTTGCGTTAGTCAGCGCTAGTCCGCGAATTCTGATGGATGCTGCTCTGACAACACTTCCGCAGGACTTTTTCCAATTTAGTATTAGCGCTGATGATGTAACGCGTACTAAACCATTTCCTGATCCATATATTGAAGCGGCCAAACGCATGGGTGTGGCTACAAGTTCTTGTGTTGTTTTCGAAGATTCTCTCACCGGTATCGCATCAGCTAAATCTGCGGGTTGTGCCGTAGTGGCTGTCCCGCATTATGTTGAAGTCGCTCTCGCTCAGAAAGTCCGAGTCATTTCATCCCTTGAAGAGGTATCTCTAGAGTTTCTTGAGCAGTTTTATTCCGCGATTTAGTTATGCGCTGGACAGATACTCTTAAAGAAGCACCAATCACAGAGGCGGCTCGCTTTCGGTGGAAAATGATCTTTCTCAATCGCTTCGATAATTTCATCTGCAATCTGTAAAAGCTTCTTTTCGGTAGATAGAAGTTCAGCTTCTGTGGGGGAGCTCTTCACACTTCGAGCATCCCCTAAATAGTGGAGAACAAGCAGGGCTGGTATTACTCCATGTAAGCGCCAGTACAAGAATGCATAAACGCGAAGCTGAAAGAGAGCCTTTTCTTCCCAACCCGCCTTTGGTGATTTTCCACTTTTGTAATCAACGATTCTTACTTGGCCTGTCGGTGCAACATCGATGCGATCGACATATCCATGGAGATACACCTGCGGATTGAGATCTTGTTCAAGATGCATCTCACGGTGGGTGGCCTCGAAAGTCTCTGGCTTTTCGATTACAAAATAGTTTTTGAGAAGTGCACTGACGCGATCAAACCATTCCTTCTCATTTGGAACGAGTTCGGCGAGACCAGGTTTTTCAGAGAGTTGAATTCGCCAGCGTTCAGGAGCCATCTCAACTGCTGTTGTGTGGTTTCTCTCCGCAGGTTGCAGATCAAAGAGATCTTCCAAGATCGTATGAATCAACGTGCCGCGTTCGGCATCAATACTTGGGGGCTCTGGAAGTTGCTCAATAACTCTGTACTTGTAGAGTCTCGGACAGTTATTAAATTCGCTCATTCGGCTAGGAGAGAGGCGAATATGGGTCACATCAGAGACCATACCGCTACCGAAGAGACTTTCCTCGCCTAAGATAGCGCCGTGTCCAACTCTTCCGAAAGCGCAATTCCAGGCGCGAGAACACCTGGATACTTTGCAGCAGGTGATCGCATTCAACTGACCGATCCCAAGGGCAAACTCTATAGCTTCACAATCACACCGGGCAAAGAGTGGCACACGCATAAAGGGTGGATCGTTCACGACGAACTCATTGGATTGCCTGAGGGGTCAGTTGTCTCCACGACCGCAGGTTTGAAGTTCACTGCCTTTATTCCTTTGCTATCAGATTACGTTCTCTCCATGCCACGTGGTGCCACGATTGTTTATCCCAAAGATGCCGCGATGATTATCGGAGTTGCCGATGTTTACCCTGGAGCACACGTTCTCGAGGCCGGCGTTGGAAGTGGAGCGCTATCGCTTTCGATTCTGAGAGCGGTCGGATCGGAAGGCTCTCTCGATTCTTTTGAGAGACGTGAAGATTTCGCCGAGATAGCGCGCTCAAATGTTTCAAATTACTTTGGCCTGCTTCCTCAGCAATGGTCACTCACGGTTGGATCAGTTCAAGATATTGATAGCGAAAAGGTTTATGACAGAGTAATTCTCGACATGCTGGCTCCTTGGGAGTGTGTAGAAATGGCGGCGAAAGTTTTGCGCCCAGGGGGAGTCTTCCTCGCCTACGTTGCTACGACAACGCAGTTATCAGCAACAGCAGAAGCTCTGAAGAGTGATGGTCACTTCACTGAACCAGAGAGCTCTGAAACTATTGTTCGTGGGTGGCATCATGAAGGGCTCGCAGTGCGACCGCAGCAGAGAATGATTGGGCATACAGGTTTTCTCATTCAGAGTCGACGAATGGCTCCAGGTGTAGAAGTTCTCGCGCGTCGCCGACGTCCAGCAAAAGGTGCCTACGGTGTCGCGGAAGAGTGAACGACTCGTTAATTTAACTATTGCTCTGCTTGCAACAAAGAGATACCTCACAAAGAGCGAAATTTTTCGCACTGTTGAAGGATATGAAGGCGCGCCTGAGGCGATGGAGCGCATGTTTGAACGCGATAAAGATGATCTCCGCAGTCTGGGAATAGCCATTGAACTTGGAACCTTCGACCCACTCTTTGAGGATGAAGCCGGATATCGAATTACTCCAGCGAGCTATCAACTTGATTTAGGTGAGTTAGATGGAACCGATGTTGCTCTTCTCTCTCTTGCAGCCTCAGCATGGTCGGGTGCGGCGTTGGAGAAAGAGTCGACATCTGCTCTCGTCAAACTTGCTTCGATGGGTATCGATTCAGATTCAGAGGCGCTCTCACTACTCACACCACTTGTCAGTGCAACTAACAAGAATTTCGCCATCATTACAGAGGCAATCATTCGAAGATGCGAGATCGAATTTGAGTATGTGAGCGCCGATCTTTCGACACAAGCACGCCGAATAGCGCCATATTCAATGCGCGGTCAGTCTGGTTCTTGGTACTTGGTGGGACTCGACCGCGAGAAGGATTCGTTAAGAACATTCCGCCTTGATCGAATCGTCTCTGAGGTAAGTGCTGATAAGAAAGGAAACACTTTCGAAATTCCGGATCGGCTTCCACATCTCAGTAGTGATGAAGTGAAAGAAACTGCTCTTCTACGTGTACGAAAAAATCGTGGTCACCAACTACGTTCATTGGCCACCCTCGTTGAATCGGGGGAGGAATGGGATGAGATCTCTCTGCCCATTGTTGATATTTCTTGGCTTCTGCGAACGATTTTGTGGCACCGAGATGATGTCATAGCGGTAAAGCCCGACGCTCTAAGAAAAAGCGTCATCGATTCACTTAAAGAGCTTCGGGTACTTCATGGCTAAATCAGTGACTACTCCTCTTGAGCAGACCGCCCGTTTACTCGATTTAGTTCCATTCCTGCTCTCTCATCAAGGTATAGCTATGGACGATCTTGCAAAACATTTCAAAGTTGATAACGATGTGATGATTGATGATCTCAACACTCTATGGATGTGTGGTCTTCCTGGTTACACCCCTCTTGAGCTCATTGATCTCGCCTTCGATTCGGGATTTGTAACCATTCGCAACGCTGCACCCCTTGCATATGTTCGCACTTTATCTAGCTCTGAGATTGTTGCTCTGGCCTTAGGGCTAGATCTGCTGCGTGAGAATTCAGAGAAGCTCGGGGTAGAACAGAGCGATCGCATCGAAGGCCTTTCAAAGAAGTTACGCGATCAGATTGGCGTTCACATCTCAATCGCAGCGAGTCCAACTACCGCACATAGATCGGTGGTTTCTACATCAATTGCTCAACGAGTTCCCATCGAAATGACTTACTACTCATCCAGCTCTGATCAAGAAACAATGCGAATAGTCACCGCTTATAATTTCTTTCGAGAAAAAGATATTGAATACTTTGATGCTCACTGCCATACCGCGAAGGGGATGCGAACTTTCCGTCTAGATAGGATCGTTGCCGTCTCCCTTGCGAAAATATCAGATGTGATGCCTGAAGTGCAGGCGAAGAGGAATGAGAGGGTTCGCGTGGGTGCAACTATCAGGACCCTCGATCGTGCGAGTGCTGAGGCCTTTGGCCTCGCCTTCACCGACCTTCAACTCGGAGGCAGCGTCACTCTCGAAGCATTCTCCCCAGAATGGCTTATCCGCTCGATTATGGCCGGGGGAGGCTCCTTAGTTGTCGAAGATCCACAGGAGATTGCAATACAGATCCGCCAAAGCATTGCCTCAACCATGGCTCTATATGAATAGGGTGCGATAGCCTTAACCAACAGTTTCAGGCGTTTCAGCGCCAAGAAGGAGAGTCTCGTGTTCCTTAAAGAACCAACCCATATCTTGATCGTTCTCGTAGTGATCATTCTGCTCTTCGGAGCGAAACGACTGCCTGATTCAGCTCGGTCTTTAGGTAAATCTCTGAAGATTTTCAAGTCAGAGATGAAGGATATGAAAGACGATAAGAAGCCCGACCAAGACGGTCAAGCTTCAGCGTAACTTTTATGTCGACCACCACAGGCGGTCGTATGCCCCTTCTTGAACATCTGCGCGAATTGCGCAAGCGTGTGGTGAGAAGTGCAGCAGCGATTTTAATTGCAGCGATTGTTGGTTGGGTTTTCTATACCCCGATCATTACCAATCTAGCCAAACCCGTATGCGATTTAAAGTCTGCACAGGAGACGGGAGCTGATAACTGCGGCGCTCTTTATATCAATGGTGTTCTGGGCCCTCTTAATTTACATATCAAGGTCGCAATACTCACCGGACTGTTGCTCGCAGCACCAATCTGGCTATACCAGCTCTGGGCATTCATTGCTCCAGCTCTTCACAAGCGTGAAAAACGTAATTCGATATTCTTCATCATCGCAGCAACGCCGTTCTTTAGCGCTGGTGCTTACTTTGGATACACAATCTTGCCTATGGCGATTCGAGTTCTCTTTGGCTTTACACCCGATGCCTTGAATAACCTAGTTAAGTTCGACGATTATTTAGATTTCGTTACCAGAACCATTTTCTTCTTCGGTCTTGGTTTTGAACTTCCTGTATTTTTAGTGGCTTTGAATCTCATTGGAGCTATAACTGGAAAAGGTATCTTGCGTCCCTGGCGTATTTGGATTTTTACTATCACCCTCTTCGTTGCCGGCTTTACTCCGAGCCCTGATCCCTTGTCGATGATTGCGCTAGCTCTTCCACTTATCGCACTCTATTTTCTGGCAGGTCTGATCTCACTTCTTAATGATCGCAGGCGCGAAAAGAAGGCTTTACGTGCTGATTCTGGCGATTAACCCCATATCCGGAAAAGGACATGCTCGTAAACGCGCGCTAGTTGCGAAACGGTATCTCGCTGATCGTGGAATCCCGGTCACGCTTCTTGAAGGTAAATCATTGTCAGATTTTCGCGAAAAATTTCTCTACGAGCTGGAGCACAATCCAATCTCTTCAGTAGTGGCCTTTGGTGGCGACGGATTTATCCATGAAATTATTCAACATATAGTTCCACGTGACATACCTTTAGGTGTCATTCCATGCGGAACAGGCAACGACTTCGCTCGAAGTATTGGTGTCTATCGACTATCACTGACTCAACAGCTCGATCTGATCGCTCGATCCGAGCCACGGTCTATCGATCTTGGACGAGTCGGTTGCATCTGGTTTGCGGCGATACTTTCAAGTGGCTTTGATGCCTTAGTCAACGAGCGAGCCAATGTGATGCGGTGGCCCAAGGGTCGGATGAGATACAACATTGCAATGATTGAAAAAATCGCGGCGCTCAGAACTCACAGTTATCGCATGCGATGTGATGAGATTTCTCTGGATGTTGAGGCCACCTTGGTCACCGTTGCCAATGGACCAAGTTACGGTGGGGGAATGAATGTCTGCCCCGATGCAAATCTCACCGATGGTTTTTTCGATGTCATGGTTTTAGGAAAGGTCTCGCGCATCGAGCTTCTCAAGGTTTTCCCAAAGGTTTATACGGGTAGGCATGTTGGGCATCCAGCTGTAACTTTTTACCGTTGTCGAGAGATCGAGATTATCGGCTCAGGTTCTTCATTTGCTGACGGTGAACCGATTTCTTACCTTCCATTAACTGCACAATGTGTACCCAATGCTTTGAAAGTGTGGGCTGCATGAGTACACCCGCAGAACGGATGGCAGCGGCGAAGGTACCATCTGCACACCCACTCACATTGAAATTCTCCCAAGGTTTTGATTTCCCCCTCGATGATTTTCAGATCAAATCTTTGCATTGTGTTGAAGATGGCAATGGACTTTTAGTCGCAGCACCTACCGGGGCTGGAAAGACCGTCGTTGGTGAGTTCGCCGCCTTCTTAGCGTTAGAACAAGGGAAGAAGTGTTTTTACACGACTCCGATTAAGGCGCTTTCCAATCAGAAATTCGCAGAGTTTGTTGCCAAATTTGGCGAGGAGAACGTTGGGCTTCTCACTGGTGACACCAATATAAATTCAGAGGCATCAATACTTGTCATGACCACTGAAGTCCTACGCAACATGCTCTATGCAGGATCATCAACGCTGACCAATTTGCAATCAGTTGTGATGGATGAAGTTCACTACCTGGCAGATAAGTTCAGAGGCGCGGTGTGGGAGGAAGTACTGATCCATTTAATGGAGTCGGTGCAAGTGATTTCACTCAGCGCAACAGTTTCAAATGCTGAAGAGTTTGGCGAATGGTTAGGAACGGTACGTGGTGGTACCGATGTCATAGTTTCCGAGGTCCGTCCAATTCCTTTATATCAGCATGTACTCATTGGAAACCGACTCATTGATCTCTTTAAAGAGACCGGTAAAATCAATCCTGAACTGTTAGCCCTGGAACGCGAATCCATGCGCAAAGTGAAGATGCCTCGACATCGTCGAGAACGCTTTGAAGAGTCAGAGAACAAACTATCTCGGCCAGAAATCATCGAAACTCTCGATAGACAGGGTCTGCTCCCTGCGATTACTTTCATCTTTTCACGGGCTGCCTGTGATGCCGCAGTGAAGCAATGTGTCTTCTCGGGATTGCGACTGACCAACACAGAGGAAAGAAAGCTGATTGTTGAGACAGCGTCTCGCTTAAACGCCAATCTCGCTCAAGAGGATCTTGATATTTTGGGATATGACGAATGGTTAGATGCACTTGAGCGAGGGATCGCCGCCCACCATGCTGGTCTTTTACCCAGCTTCAAAGAAACCGTTGAAGATCTCTTTAAGCGCGGATTGGTCAAAGCAGTCTTTGCGACCGAAACGCTGGCTCTTGGTATCAATATGCCTGCAAAAACTGTCATCCTCGAGAAGTTAACCAAGTGGAATGGCGAAGCCCATGTTCCAATTACTCCGGGGGAGTACACCCAACTTACTGGTCGCGCCGGACGTCGTGGAATTGATATTGAAGGAAATGCAATTGTGCAATGGTCGCCAACCGTGGATAGTTCAATGGTCGCAGGTCTCGCATCTACTCGTACGTATCCATTGAGATCCTCTTTCACTCCCACCTACAACATGGCGATCAATCTGATTCATCGCTTTGGTCGCGAACGAGCTCGCGGTTCTCTGGAATCATCCTTTGCGCAATTCCAGGCTGATCGCGCTGTTGTTGGTCTTGTCCGTCAAATCAAGAAAAATGAAGGCGCAATCAGTGAGCTGATGGCAGATGTTAATTGTCATCTGGGTGATTTCTCTGAATACGCACGTATGCGAAGTGATATTAAAGAGATTGAACGATTGCTTTCAAAACGGGATGCTCGCAGAACCATAGATCAGAAGCAGCGTCGTTACTTAGAGTCTGAAATGGAGGGCCTACGCAAAGGACTTCGCACTCATCCATGTCATGACTGCAATGACCGGGAATCGCACGCACGAATTGCTGAGAGGGCAGAGAGAATTCGTCGTGAATCTGAAGGCCTGCGAGGAAGAGTCGAAAATCGCACGCACGTTATTGCTAAGACCTTCGATCGAATATGTGATGTCCTTACTCATCTTAATTACATTGAGGGAGAGAAGACTCTTGAGCAAGGCAAGATTCTTTCAAAGATTTATGCGGAATCAGATCTCCTGCTTACAGAGACGATCAAACGGGGAGTTCTCAACAATTTATCGGCACAAGAACTCGTTGCCGTCGCATCCGCAATGATTTTTCAATCTCGTACCACGGAGAATTACGCACCAAAGATGCCCCATAACAACGTTGCTCAGGCGTTAGTTTCGGTTGTCGCAATCTGGAGTGAGTTAGAAGAGATAGAAGAACGATTCGGTGTAAAAACTCAACGGGAGCCTGATTTCGGATTTGCATTTATCTCCTACAAGTGGGCACAAGGAAATACTTTGCAGAGCGTTCTCAAAGGTAGCGACATGTCAGTCGGTGATTTCGTGCGTTCGACTAAACAGCTCATCGATCTTCTGACTCAGATTGCTGGTGCAAGTCCCGAGTTGCGTAAAACATGCCGTGAGGGTGTAGCTCGCTTGGATCGAGGCGTAATTTCTTATATGTTGGCCGACCTATGACCCTCATGCTCTTGGACAGTGGTTCTCTCTGGTACCGCGCTTACTACGGAATGCCAGATACCTTGGTAGCACCGGATGGAACACCCGTGAACGCCATTCGTGGCTTTCTCGATATGAGTGCGCGCCTCATCTCTATCTACAATCCAAATCGTTTGGTGGTCTGTATCGATGGTGATTGGCGTCCTTCCTGGCGCGTTGATCTCTTCCCGCAATATAAAGCTAACCGACTCGAAGATGAAGATAGCGAAGAAGAGGCCGAACCAGACACTCTCACTCCGCAGATTCCGATTCTGCTCGATCTTCTTGACGAGTTCGGATTGCCGATGGTCGGAGTTGATGATTTTGAGGCAGATGATGTGATGGCGACCTACGCCCACACACATAAGGGACCAACGCGCATTGTTACTGGCGATCGAGATCTCTTCCAACTTGTCGATGATAAGCGTGATATCAAAGTTGCCTATCTTGCAAAAGGTATTTCGGCACATGACCTTGTCGATATCAAATTCATTGCCGATAAATATTCAATACCGGGGGAGCGATACGCCCTCTTTGCAACATTTAGAGGAGATCCCTCTGATGGACTACCTGGAGTTAAAGGTATAGGCGAAAAGGGAGCTGCTCTCATAGCTACCCATTTCGCAACGATTGAAGATTCCATTGCAGCCGCTCATGCAGGAGACGAGCGTTTGCCTGCAGCTCTAGCGAAGAAGATTATTGCCGGAACCGATTACTTGAAGATTGCACCCACTGTCGTTAATTGTGCGCGTGATGTTCCTCTTCCGTCCTTAGAGATTTCTCTACCAAAAGCTCCGGCTGATCTCTCAAAAATTTATAAACTCAAAGATCAATACGCTTTGGGGGCTAGCGTCGATCGATTGATTTCGGCTCTCAAGTGGTAGCTGCGCTAGCGGGAATCCTTTTCGCGTTTTCCTTTGAACCGGTAGGGCTCTGGTTCTTAGCGCCAATTTCCTACGCACTCTTTTTGAGAATCTGTCAGAAGGGTGAGCATCTTTATCGAGGTGCCTTCCTCTTTGGTTTCATCAGTAGTGCAATTACCCTGTGGTGGGCCGGTAAGTATGTCGGATTGATCCCGCTAGCTTTATTGGCACTTCTCCATGGACTCTTCTACCTTCCACTAGGTCTATTGGGACGATATACATCCAATATTTTATGGTTTATTCCTGCCTTACTTGTCATCGAAGAAGTGCGTTCGTTCTTTCCTTTCGGAGGATTTTCGTGGATGCGTATTGCATTTTCACAAGCAGATGCACCGTATGCATCTGTAATTTCAGTCGGGGGAGCGCTTCTACTTTCCGCATGGGTTTTATCGATTTCCTCAATGATGGTTAATTTTCGAAAGAAATTGGCTCTTCCGCTTCTACTCATGATTGTTCTTCCTATCTTTCTCAATAATTCTTACTCGTCACAAGAACGCATCTCCTTTATTGGTATTCAAGGAAATACGCCATCTGTAGGGCTGACATTTAACGATCGCGCTGAAGCCGTCTTTGACCTTCATCTGACGGAGAGCAAGAAGGCTGTAGTTGCTGGCGCTGATGTCATAATCTGGCCAGAAAATGCCATCGATGTAGATCCATTTGCGAATCCACGAGTGAGAACTTCCATTGAAAGCCTTACATCTACGCTCAAAATTCCACTCATCACTGGAGCGATTACTCGACAGAGTGGTCAACTTGAAAATGTCTCATTGATGTATGACGAGAGTGGGGAAGTGGTCTCCTACTACTCGAAGCAGTACCTCACCCCATTTGGTGAATACATGCCTCTTCGGCCACTCGCTCGACTGATTTCTCCCTACGTGGATGATGTTGTTGATTTCAAGGTAGGAGAGAGGGTTGATAACCATGGTGTTGATGGATTCGATCTAGCCCCTGTTATTTGTTATGAACTTCTCTCTGATTCATTGGTACAGAACGCGTCGAAGAGATCCGATGCTCTCGTTGTGCAAACAAATAGCGCAACATTTGCAGATACTTCTGAAAGTTCTCAGCAGTTAAATATCACTCGACTGCGTGCTCTGGAGAATGCCCGCGAGATCGCCAGCATTTCAACTATTGGAATCTCGGCACATATCGACATTAATGGCGAAGTTCTCGACCGAACTTTAGAGAACGTTTCTGCACAATTGTCAGGGGATCTGCGGTCTAATTCCACTCGCACATTGGCCACTCAGCTCGGGGGATTTGCGCCTGGTTTAGTTCTTCTTGCCTCCATTCTTTTTCCACTCGTAGTGCGTATAGTGAGATCCCGATGAAAGCGATGATTTTGATTCCGACCTACAACGAGGCGACCTCAGTTGTGGAACTTTTGCGTTCCTTAGAATCTTTGCGAGAGAGCAAGAGATTCGATTTTGATGTCACTATCATCGACGATAACTCACCAGATAAAACTGCAGAAATTGTGGAATCTTTATCGCTGAGTTGGGTTTCTGTTTTAAAGAGAGGTAAGAAAGATGGGCTGGGTAGCGCCTATCGTGCTGGTTTTGCGCAGGTTCTTGCCACTGATCACTATGACCAGATAGTCACGATGGATGCAGATGGCTCACATCGAGTCGCAGATTTGCCCGCCATGTTTGCAGCGGTAAGCCCTGGAAAGTCGATAGTTCTCGGAACGCGTTGGGTCCCCGGCGGATCGGTTGTTAATTGGCCGAAATCACGGCAATTACTCTCTAAATCTGGAACTAAGTACGCATCCTTGGCCCTTGGAATAAAGCTTGCAGATCTCACCGGTGGTTTCCGAATCTATAGTCGACAATTACTGGAATCCCTTAATCTGAGCAAAATGGATGCAACCGGATATTGCTTCCAAATCGAAATGGCTTTAGCTGCACATTTAGCGCAAGCTCATGCGACGCAAGTGCCGATTACCTTTGTAGAAAGAATCAACGGAGTTTCCAAGATGTCGCGGGCGATAGTTATTGAGGCTTTAATTCAGACCACTCGTTGGGGTATCAAGCGGCGCGTACGACCTAACGCCGATAAGTTACATTATGTAAAGTAAGAGAAATCAGCATATCCCCACGGGGTTTTACCCCTGTTTTACGCGTAATCCGAGATCGGTGTGCAGGCACAGATGAGGTTTCGATCCCCGTGCGCGCCATCAATGCGACCCACAGGCGGCCAATACTTCATTCGTGCACCTATCAATTCGCCTGCCACAAGGCCGTCTAGAGGCGCTGGATAACCACCTTTTTCACGGCTATACGCACGATCCCATTGCGAAGATGTCACAGCCCGACCCGTATGCGGTGCATGGCGTAGCGCGCTAGCTTCAATAGTGACTACCCCATCAATAATCTCTTGAATCTCTCCGCGAATTGCAATCATCGCATCTATGAAGCGATGGATCTCGTGAATATCTTCAGATTCGGTCGGTTCGATCATCAAAGTGCCGGCAACCGGGAAAGACATCGTTGGTGCATGGAAGCCAAAGTCCATCAAACGCTTTGCAATGTCATCAACTGATACTCCACAGAGCGCCGTCAAAGGTCTAATGTCGAGAATGCATTCATGAGCTACTCGACCGTGTGCACCGGTATAAAGAATTGGGAATGAATCGTTAAGACGAGCTGCCATGTAATTGGCGGAGAGAATTGCGACCTCTGTCGAGTGGGTAACTCCTGCTCCCCCGAGAAGTCGAATGTAGGCCCATGAGATCGGCAAGATACTTGCAGAGCCATATGGTGCACCTGATACCGGACCAGGTCCTGTTGTAGGACCTGCATCTGCATCCATCGGATGGTTAGGTAAGAACGGAGCAAGGTGTGCTCGTGCAATGACAGGACCGACGCCCGGTCCCCCACCACCATGCGGGATTGCAAAAGTTTTATGAAGATTAAGGTGCGAAACATCAGCGCCGAATTTTCCAGGTTGTGCAACGCCCACTAAAGCGTTGAGATTTGCGCCATCAACATAGACCTGACCGCCCGCTTCATGGATCAGGGCACAAATATCACTGACAGCGCTTTCAAATACTCCGTGTGTACTTGGATAGGTAATCATAAGCGCGGCCAAATTAGCTTGATGTTCGGCAATCTTCGCCCTGATATCCGCAACGCTTACATTGCCATGATCATCGCATTCGATAACGACAACTTTCATGCCAGCCATGACAGCACTGGCGGCATTTGTACCGTGAGCACTTGATGGGATCAGACAGATGGTGCGATTCTGATCGCCGCGGGAATCGTGATAATTACGAATAGCCAGCAAACCAGCGAACTCTCCCTGGCTTCCTGCATTTGGTTGCAAGGAGACTGCGTCATAACCTGTGATGGAGACGAGCCACTTCGAGAGTTGATCAATGAGCTCTCGCGATCCAACGCTCTGATTTGCAGGAGCGAAAGGGTGAAGCTTTGAAAACTCTGGCCATGAGACCGCTTCCATCTCGGTGGCAGAGTTGAGCTTCATGGTGCATGAACCTAGAGGAATCATTGTGCGATCGAGTGCGAGATCGCGATCAGCCAGATTTCTTAAATATCTCATCATCGCAGTCTCAGAGTGATTGGTATTGAAAACCGGATGCGTCAGGTATGTCGAAGTTCGCAGCAGGGCGGCAGGAAGGTTGCTCGACTTTGCATCGTTCACACCTAGTACGCGCAAGATCGAAACAAAGTCTTTCTCAGTGGTCTCTTCATCGAATGAGATTCGGACTTCGGTTTTACTTACATGGGCAAAGTTGAAACCAGATTGAACTGCAGCTGCATGAATCGCATCCGCATCTTTAACTGGAACCGAAACGGTGTCGAATACGTTGCCGTTCTGCGAACTAGTAGCGGATTGAAGACGAGATGCAAATCCGTGCACTCGTGTAGCGATCCCCTTGAGTCCCTCAGGTCCGTGCCACATTGCATAGAAGGCACTCATATTTGCAAGCAATGCTTGCGCAGTACAAATATTTGAAGTGGCTTTATCTCTGCGAATATGTTGTTCGCGGGTTTGCAGCGCTAGCCTGAAAGCAGGTGCGCCAGCTGAGTCGATACTTTGACCGACAAGTCTTCCTGGCATCGAACGCTCTAAACCAGATCGGACTGCTAAGAAACCGGCAGCAGGTCCACCAAATCCCATGGGAACTCCGAAACGCTGTGACGTTCCAACAGCGACATCTGCCCCCCACTCCCCCGGCGCTTTAAGTAATGTGAGCGCGAGCAAATCTGTTGCTGCAATCACGAGTGCACCACGTTCGTGCGCATACGTCGCAAATTTCGAGTAATCAACAATCTCGCCAGTCGTATCTGGATATTGCAGTAGCGCTCCGAAAAATTCGCCGTCATACCCATCACGCGCCACGTGGCCAGAATCAATCTCCACAACGGTGATTCCTAAAGGCTTCGCTCGAGTGATTACAACAGCCTTGGTCTGAGGATGCACGTGCTCCTCAATCAAAAAGACAGCGTCATCACTCATTTTTGATGATCGACGTGCGAGAGTCATCGCCTCAGCTGCCGCGGTAGATTCATCAAGCATTGATGCATTCGAAATATCTAAGCCGGTAAGTTCGCAGACCATTGTTTGGAATGTAAAGAGAGCTTCTAAGCGACCTTGCGAAATCTCTGGTTGGTATGGCGTATAGGCGGTGTACCAAGCGGGATTCTCTAACACATTACGTTTGATCACAGGCGGCACAATCGTTCCGTAATATCCAGTACCAATCAGTGACGTCAGAACCTTATTCTTCGACGCCAAAACTTTAAGTTCTGCGATCGCTTCTACTTCACTGACGCCACGATCTATCGATGCTTCGATAACGCCTTTGATTGCGATATTTGATGGAACAACAGCGCTAATGAAACTTTCTAAATCTTTATAGCCAAGGGCTGTGAGCATCGCCTTTTCATCGCGATGGGTCGGACCAATGTGTCGATCCTGAAACGTACGCTCGATAGCCACTAATCCCCCTGTTGACTTCGCAGAGGAGAAATATAGAGCCGAAAGCTTCTTTACGCGCCTTTAGCCTTACGACGCATGGAAAGTTCATCGTTACCTTCGACACGTGCCGGAGAACCATCAACCTCGCCTTGAAGGTTTGCCAATGATCCTTCTACTTCGTGCCAGACCTTGCCCACTGCAATTCCGAATACACCTTGTCCACCTGCAAGTAAGTCAACGATTTCATCTGGGCTTGCACATTCATAAATTGATGCGCCATCGCTCATCAAAGTGATTCGCTCCAGATCGTTCACTCCCCTGCTACGAAGATGTGTAACTGCGGTGCGAATATTTTGTAGAGAAATTCCAGCATCGAGTAATCGCTTAACAATTTTCAGAACGAGGATGTCGCGGAAACCATAGAGACGAGATGTTCCAGAACCAGTTGCACTGCGAACGCTAGGTTCAACAAGACCGGTGCGTGCCCAATAATCGAGCTGACGATAAGAAATTCCTGCAGCCGAACATGCAGTAGCTCCGCGATAACCGATCTCTGGTGTCGCTGGGGTGCCTGGCGTAACTGGGGAGGTCACGAATTTCTCATTTCTCTTGGGGAAGAGGTGCTCTGGTACGCAAATATACGCAGCGCCATGGCTGCATTCAATGACCGACACGAACCAAACCTCAACTAGAGGTTGAGACTTACCCTGCGAAGTCCTCCGGGTTGATCTGATCCAAAAATTCGCGGAAAGCTTCCATATCCGCACTGGGTGCCTCGATCGGCTGGCCCTCCGCATCCATCTCTTGAATCAGCCGTTCTGGAATCTCAATCCCCACCTGATCCACCAAATCTCGAGAAGCGACGATGTTGCTTTGGCTTCGCAACGCTAGCGCGATCGCATCAGATGGTCGAGCCGAGATAGCCAGAGCTGCATCTTCATGAGTTCGCAACTGCAGACTGGCGAAGAAGACCCCATCTCGAAGATGAGTGATCTGAACTGCAAGCAGTGTGGCATCTAGGGTCTGTAAAAGATCTCGCATCAAGTCATGAGTCAGCGGTCGATCCGGATTGATCCCCTGCTGAGCAAAGGCGATTGCTGTAGCTTCGGCCGCGCCTACCCAGATGGGAAGGAAACGAGCGCCGTCGATCTCTTTCAATAAAACGATGGGTTGATTAGAGGGCATCTCAATGCGAACTCCCACTACCTCCATGCTGATAAATGGAGTGACCTCATCGCTCATGATGTGACTCTATCGCGGACGATTAAGACCTGCGCGAACAAGGGATGCATGCAGGCGAATGGAGAGCGCAGCGATCTCCTTAGAAACTTCCTCAGCTCGCGCCTTGGAGTCGGAGTTTTTCTGGCGGTTCAAAGGTGTGATTACCTGTTCGATCAGACCGATCTCGCGATCAGCTGCTGACTTAAATGAACGTAGGTGGCGCGGTTCGATTCCAAAGGCTGACATCGCAGCTACTGCTGTAGTCACTGATAGAGCATCGGCGTCATAGTGACGACCACGAATTGCTACAAGACCAAAGCTCTCGAGTTCGGTGAGAGCTGCATCTGTGATTCCGGAAGCCTTAACGAGTTCATCTCGCGAAAGTCGCATATCTGCAGATGGCGCAAAGTTTGAGGGAGATAGTTCGCCATCGACTGTTGCTAAACCTAACGCTGGTCGAGGACTCGCACTGCCACCTGAGAGTGGAGCAGGCTCTAATCCGCGATCCATTGCATCAAGGTTCTCCTTGATTACCCGCAACGGCAGGTAGTGATCACGTTGGGCAAGAAGTACATAGCGAAGGCGTTCCAGGTCCGCGCTAGTGAATTTACGATAACCAGAAGGCGTGCGCTGTGGTTCAATCAACCCTTCCGATTCAAGGAAGCGGATTTTTGAGATCGTGATATCCGGGAAGTCACCACGAAGTTTAGATAGGACTTCACCAATACTTAAATAGGCACGTGCTGGAACGCTCACTGTCTCTCCCTTGTTAATTATTTCTGACCAGTAATAAAGAGCAGATGGAATTTACCAATCTGCACCTGATCACCATGACTCAAATGTGCTTTTTCAACTACTGAACCGTTGACATATGTACCGTTCAAACTAGATCGATCAGCGAGTGCAAAGCGCACCTGTTGCGCCTCATACGAAATTGCTGCGTGAGATCTAGAGACCGTCACATCATCAAGAAAAATCTCGCTCTCGTGAGAGCGGCCAATTGTTGCTCCTTCGCGAGTAATGAGATACCTGGAGCCCTTAGCTGGCCCCTTAAAGATGATTAACATTGATTTATCGCGAGAGCCATTGATTATTTCTTCGAGGATTGCCTTTTCATCATCAGAAGCTGCAGAGAGATAGCTCTCAAGGAGCGGACTTTCTGCTGGGGAAACTTCTGGTTGTGAACCTAGGCGAAGAGTTGTGGTGAGTTCACGATCATCCTGTGATGCCATGAATCACCCGCCTTCTTACCTTCTAGAGATAGCTCAACATCAACTGTAGGCTGACACTAGATCTCTCTCAGAGATAAATCAAGCGGAAAAAATACTCCGCGAACAGGCAAATCTACGCGGTAATTTGACGATAACCGTCAGCTGAGAGTAAACCAACCGGCGCAGCCGAGACTTCGATATCAGCCAACCAACCAGCACCGTAAGGGTCGCTATTGAGAACTTCTGGGTTCCCCTCGAGTGATTCATTGATCGCAATCACAGTTCCGCTGACGGGTGAAAAGATTTCAGAGACGCTCTTCGTTGATTCAACTTCGCCGCAGACTTTATCTGCAACTACTGCATCGCCAACTTTTGGCAGTTGCACGTAGACGATGTCACCGAGTGCGCCTTGCGCATAATCGGTAATACCCATTCGGATAACGGTAGCAGAGCTCTCTTGCACCCATTCGTGTTCCTTGGTGTATTTGAGCGCGTCAGGAATGAGTGACATGTACTTCTCCTTGTATGTAGATAAACACGTGCGATGAGTTCATATCTATGGTCACACTCTAATAGTCTTCAGTGCAGTGAGGAAGTATGAAACTCCTGTGGCCACATAAAGGGCCACTCCCCAGATCGCAAAAGCCCAGCCGAGAATAAATGCGATCTCCCCAGCCAAGGAATCACTCAGCGCCAAAAGCAAAAATGGAAAGGCGTAGAGAAGGTTGAAGGTTGCCGCTTTGCCAACGAAGGTGACCTTAAGTGGAGGTTTACCCTTGGCAGCCAAAGCGAGTGCTACTAGCGCCAAGACGGCATCGCGAGCGATCAAAGTTGCTATCAGCCAAAGTGGAATCGCTTCGCGCATATAAAGAACTATCAACGTCGCGAGAATATAGAGACGATCTATCGTCGGATCGAGGATCTCCCCTAACTTGGATTCCTGGCCTATGGCACGAGCCAATTTTCCATCAAAGTAATCTGTCGCTCCACCTACTGCCAGAACGGCGATTGCCCAGCCATCAGCCTGTGGCCCCAGGGCGAGATAGATGAAGAGCGGAATTCCAAGTGCGCGCAAGCCCGTCAGAGCATTGGGCCAGGTGGCAATCGATGAAGCCATACCTTCTAGCCATTCTCCTTGTCGCGCTCTTTCACGCGAATAGCAACCATGACGGGTGTGCCTGGGAAACCAAACTCTTCACGTAAGCGTCTCTCGATAAATCGACGATAGGAAGGCTCGATCCATCCACTTGAAAACACTACGAATTTCGGCGGTGAAATTCCAGCCTGCGTCGCGTAGTAAATCTTTGGCTGCTTTCCACCGCGAACTGGCGGTGGCGTTGCGCCAATGAGTGCGCCTAAGAATGAGTTGAGCTTTGCTGTTGGTACTCGTCGTTCCCATGAATCAAGAGCTGTGCGAATAGCAGGTGCTAAACGATCACGGTGCCATCCAGTCTTTGCGGCGACATTGACCCGCTGTGCCCACTCAACCTGATCAAGATGGCGATCAATCTCCTTATCTAACTGGTCTCTTCGATCTTCATCAACGAGATCCCACTTATTCATCACGAGAACGAGAGCCTTACCCGCTTCCTCTACCATCGTGATCACTCGTAAATCTTGTTCTGAAATAGGCAGAGATGCATCAAGAACTACAACTGCGCATTCGCAACGTTCAAGTGCACCTTGCGTACGTAGTGTTGCGTAGTAGTCGGTACCACTTGCTTGATTGGCGCGCTTTTTTAACCCTGCAGTATCTACAAATCGCCAGATCGATCCACCAAAGTCAATGAGTGAGTCGACGGGATCACGAGTTGTACCTGCAACATCATCGACGATCGAAACGGATTCACCAGCAAGTGCGTTAAGCAAACTTGACTTGCCTACATTGGGACGACCAACGAGAGCAATTCGTCGATAACCATCTTGCGCTTGCGCACCACCTACTTCTGGCAATTCTTTAACAATAAGATCGAGAAGATCTCCACTGCCTCGACCATGAAGAGCCGAAACAAAGTGCGGCTCACCTAAACCGATATTCCACAGAGCATGGGCGTCTGATTCATCTGAATCTCCATCGACCTTATTTGCAACCAATATCGTTGGTTTTTTAGCTTTACGGAGTTCTTGGACTAATACGTCATCTTCATCGAGTGCACCTACTTGGGCATCAACAACAAAACAGAGAACATCAGCTTCCTGCATTGCAATCTCCGCACCTGCTGAAACTTGAACCGAGATTCCATCGGGCTTTGATTCCCATCCCCCGGTATCCATAATGATGAATCGGCGACCATTCCATTCGCACTCGTACTGAACTCGATCACGCGTTACACCAGGCGTATCTTCGACGATCGCTTCGCGTCTTCCCAGGAATCTATTGATGAGAGTTGATTTACCTACATTTGGCCGACCTAATATCGCAACGATTGGTAAACCTAGAAGATTTCTCTCTTTCAACAACTCCCAAATGCGATCAACAGTCTCATCCAAATCAAGAAGTGTGGAATCAATAATGACCGCATCATCGGCTGCAGCAAGTGGTGAAACGGCACGTGTGGAATCAACATGATCGCGATCACTTAAAGATTGGCCAACAGCATCTACACCTTCTGATGTATCAGCGAGCTCAGCATCGCGTCGTGTGGCACGCGCTTCTAGATCTGCTGTGAGGAAAATTTTCATTGGTGCTTTCGGTGCGACAACTGTTCCAATGTCGCGACCTTCTACCACAATTCCTCGATCTGCCTTTTCAATAATTTTATGTTGCAGACCAAGAAGTTCTTTGCGAATTGCCGGATTGGCACTGATTGCACTCACTGCATCAGTAACACGCGATGTGCGAATCTCCTCAGTAATATCTGTATCGCCACAGAAGACTTTAGGTTCTTCTGGATTTGAAACGAAACGAATCGGAGATGTTTTCAGCCCCTGAATAATTTCCTTAGCGTCTTGGCTTTCCAACGAAAGTGCTAACCATGTCACTGCCCGATAGAGCGCACCCGTATCTAAATAATTCCAACCAGCGCGACGAGCGATTTCACGAGAGGTGCTCGATTTACCGGCTCCACTAGGACCATCGATTGCAATGACGATCATCTGTGCAGCTCTTTTCAGTAATAATTCTTGAAGGTCGTGCCGGAGAAAATCATGCGCTCGTGCACATCTACGCCCTTATTCTACCGAGATGGATGAACCTTCCATCCCTCTTTCTCGAGGTGGGCAGCAACGATCGCGCTATCTTCGGGCGAAAAGGCCAATGTGATCAAGCCTGTCTGCTGTCCTGGAGTATGTTCGATCGCCAAATCTTCGATATTCACCTTGGCCGCAGCGCATGCTTCGATGATCGCCGCCAATTGACCTGGTTTGTCGTCAATGACAATATCGAGGTAAATGTAGTTGCGAGCTTTGCCGCCATGCTTACCTGGAATCACCGCTCTCCCCTTTCGACCATTGGAGATCACGTCAGCCATTGATGCTGGGTCGTCGAGCTTCTCAATCGCGTGAGAAAGATCGTTTTGTAGACTTATCAGTAATGGGCGCAAGGCAGCGCTATTTCCCGCCAAGATGTGAGCCCAGAGCGCGGGATCTGAGTCTGCAATTCGAGTGGAATCGCGAAGTCCAGCCCCTGCGAGCTCCAACTCACTCCCCTCGCCGGCGACAAGTTGGCTTGCGAGCAACGATGCGATGATTTGAGGGAGATGGCTTACTAGAGCTACGGCTTTATCGTGCTCGTCCACGGTGCGATCCAGTGGAATCGCTCCGCAACGGCCGACCACATCTCGGACCATCTGTGAAAGGTCAGGATCCACACCGTCTAGGCAGAGAATCCATGGTCGCCCCTGAAAGAGATCTCCACGTGCCGACTGTGGACCACTGACTTCACGTCCTGCCATCGGATGAGTGGGGGCAAATACTGCGAGATCGAATCCAATACTCGATACTTCCTGTAGAGGTTTAGTCTTAATACTGCTGATATCCATAACTCTCAATCGTGGGTTTCGACTTAGTTCAGCGTGGATGACCTTTGCGATGACATTTGGAGGGGTGGCGATAATGCAGAGATCTTCGATCCCGAACTCTTCCCCATTTTTTTCACCCATGAGATCTCGAGCAAGAGCTTGCGCCCGACTATCGGAGTCGCAGAGGGTGACTGTGATCCCTGAGGCACGAAGGGCTAGAGCG
>Ga0209087_1000590_pt1 | contig 22566 bp, 19 predicted proteins | sample S_130805_EF_Meta_FD_187321 | JGI IMG/M metagenome (GOLD analysis project Ga0209087, IMG submission 187321) | Freshwater microbial communities from Lake Simoncouche, Canada to study carbon cycling - S_130805_EF_MetaG (SPAdes) (version 2) | ecosystem: Environmental > Aquatic > Freshwater > Lake ... | reverse complement strand
TGACTGCATTACGGCCATTGCACTGTTGGTTGTACCGAGATCGATACCAATAATCTTACCCATTTTATATTCTCCAATTATTTATTATCTATTATCAATGTATTTAGTACGCAGTAGGCTAGCAGACTAGCATATTGAGTGCTAATACAATTGTATCATAATAAATTTGGCAGTCTAGTGTCAAGAGTGCCAAATTACTACTTACTGTTTCGTAACTTTTACCATTGCGTGGCGAATAACTGTATCACCGATCTGGTATCCAGCTTGAAGCTCTTCAGAAACAATTTCTTTATCACCCTCCCCGTCTTCGATGCCGACAGCTTCATGAAAATGAGGGTTAAAGTCCTGGCCTACTGTTTGTATGCGCTTAACTCCCATGTCGGCTAGTGTTTTATCGAATTGCGCTACAACGCCTTGTACGCCTTTAACGTAGTCATTTTCCTTAAGCTCTTCCGGTACATGCTTCAATGCTCGTTCAAAGTTATCGATAACAGGTAGTAGATCATTTACTACGTCTGCCTTCAATGTTGATTTGAGATTCATTATCTGTTCATCATGACGGCGACGCATGTTCATCGCATCGGCACGCTCTCTCTGTAATGCTTCAGTGAGCATTTCAACCTCTTCACGAAGTAAAGTTGTGTGGTCTACTTTTGGTTCTTTTGGTAATGGTTTAGGTTTTGGTTGTTCTTTATCCATATAATGCCTCCTCTAATGCTTCACCTGTCCTACGAACTAACATCATAACGTCTCTATAGCTCTGTCTAGTAGGCCCTAGGACTCCAATGTAGCTGCTGTCACTGTAGTTACTGCGAAAACGGCTTACGATCAGTGAGCACCCTGCACTACGTCCAACGGGGTTCTCTTGACCGATGTAGACACTCAATGGTTCGTTCGGGGCAGCTTCATAAAGCCATGGCTCTAGATTATCTAACAGACGAGCTACTTCGCGAACCTGCTCATTATTTATAAATTCTGGTTGGCCAAAAAGATTAGAAAGACCACTCATGTATAGCTGGTCTCCAATAGTTGCTAATCCAAGATTATGAGTAAGATCCACTAGCGTATCTACCGCATTCTTAATAATCTGATCGCTCATACCTCCGTTAACTACACGAGTAGCTAGAGCCTTCTCGGCTCTGCGTTCAGCGACAGTTTCAGGCTGGTTAATGCTCAGATTATTTACGTAGAATCGGTACCCTTTGTCTGTAGGAATCCTACCTGCGCTAGTATGAGGCTGCATGATATAGCCCTGGCGCTCCAGGATGGACATTTCAGAACGAATTGTGGCAGAGGAAACTGAAAATAATTTTGCCATAAGCGTAGAGCCTACGGGGCTTGCCACTTCGGCATATTGCTCAACAATCGCTTGAAGTACTCGTTGTTGTCTATCGCTTAACATGGCTCTATTTTAGCACTTAACGTCAATGACTGCCAAATTGCCCTTACTGGAGCCTATCTAGTATTCTCTCTGCTACACTGCGAGCGGCTATTTCTTTATCCTTAACACCTTTATTTACAGCGATGTCTATAATATCTCGTACTACTTCTGGCAAAGCATCGTTAATTACAAAATGGTAATAACCTGTGTGTAATGCTGTGTGTAATTCTTTGCGGGCACTTTCTATGCGGTGCTGCTTTTCAGTATCGGTAATGACACCGCGTTTGGCCCAGCGTTTCATCCACTCATCATAGCTTGGAGGAACAACAAAAATAGGAATACTGGTTGGACTAGCTTTCATGATAACGTCAACTCCCTGAACTTCAAGGTCACTGATAGCAATCTTTCCTGCTAGAGCTGCTTTTTGGAATTCCTCAATACTCAGGCCTGATACTTGCTGATCATGGATAAGTGCAGCTTCTATATACTTGCCCTGCTGTAATCTTTCAAGAACTTGTTCTTCATCCCTAAACCAATATTGCTTGCCGTTTTCTTCTTCAATACCATCATTTATGCGTTTTTCTCGAGTTGTATCTGATACTACTGGATAAAACTGATCCGTCTTGAGCAGTTCTTCAATTATAGTGTTGCGTCCGGAAGCGCTTATTGCAGAGAGCATTACAAACTTTGTTTGAGCAAGTAGCCCCTTCGATTCGATAGACATTTCATAACTAGAGAGTATTTTTTTGAAATCGTCTGCATGTTGTAGTGTATTCATAGTATATTTATAGCAGAAAGATAAAATTTAATGGAGAAAGATATGAAAAAAGCACCAGAATTTTCACTACCAGATCAAGCAGGGAAGATAAGAACGCTTAAAGAATTTTCCGGGCGATGGATAGTTCTTTATTTTTATCCTAAAGATAATACTCCAGGATGCACCAAAGAAGCTTGTAACTTTAGAGACGAAAGAGATGCAATTGCCGAATACGGAAATGCAGTTGTTGTAGGAATTAACAAAGATTCAGTAGCGAGTCATGCAAATTTTGCGAAAAAACATAATATTAATTTCACGATACTTAGCGATAGCGAACATACCACAATAGAAGCTTACGGATCATGGAAAGAAACAACTATTCTAGGAATTACCAAAGGAAGCATAAAGCGGAATACATATCTAATAAACCCCGATGGATATATCGCCAAGGAGTACCTAGGAGTAAACCCCGTAACACACGCCGCTCAAATAATTAAAGATCTAAAAGAACTAGCTAATAAGCAGTAAAAAGAGAAGGGCATTATTGCTGTATACTTACAGGTATGGATCCAACATTTAATCTCGAAGAAGCAAAATTAACAGTAAAACGATTTAGACTAATTTCTGCAGTCGCACTCTTTACCCTACTATTTGGAACATGGGCATACCATGCAATTGAAAAATGGTCCTGGGTTAATTCATTTTATTTCTGCGTAGTCAGTCTCACGACTGTAGGATATGGAGATATTGCACCAAAAACTAGTTTTGGAAAACTATTTACCTGTCTATACCTATTAATTGGAGTAGCGATTATTGCATCCCTAGTTAATATCCTGTTGAAGGGAACTATTGCTCGCCGTCGGATTAAAAAATACGAGGAAAAATAATGCATCACACGAAAATAGTCTTTACAAAGCCCCAACAAAAAGCTCTATCTATTGCGGTTATTATTGCCCTAATTGTTGGCGCGCTGTTCTTAAGGAATTACGTAGGCCTTCTGGCGGTTGCCGCTATAGTCTCATTCATATTCTATCCTATATACGACTACATCCTGCGAAAAACAAAGCGTAAAAATATAGCAGCCAATGTAACTTTTCTTATTAGCCTGTTAGTTTTTATTATTCCAGTATTTCTAATTAGCGCTGTAACAATAGTCCAGCTAAGCCAAATTATTAAAGATATATCTAAAATTTCAAGCTCTACAGATTTCAATCAGCACTTCAGAGATTTTATTTATCAGATTAATAAGCTACTGGATCAATTACCCGGCAATGGAATCACTCTGTCTGCAGAGAATGTGACTAAATCACTCCAAAATAACCTGTCTACAATTGCTAATACTATATTGAGCGCACTGCAATCATCGCTCGGTAGTATTCCAAGAATAATTACTCAATTTATTATATATATCTACGTTTTTGTATCTATCCTACTTAATAAAGATACGCTCGTAGCTATGCTTAAAAAGCTAAACCCCATGGGTAGCGATGTAACGGCCCTATATCTTAAGCGTGCAGGTCTAATGACTGGAGCAATGGTTCGTGGACAGTTTATTATTGCAGTACTCCAAGGATTTGTTGGTGCAATATTTCTCTATATATGCGGTGTTCATTATTTTGCATTTTTCTGGCTAATTCTTACTGCTCTGTCCGTTATTCCACTCGGAGGCGGGATTCTTATAATTCCTTTCGGAATAATTAATCTGCTAATTGGAAACTACTGGCAGGGCCTTACCCTGCTATTAAGTCACTTCCTTATCACAACTAATGTTGATAATGTACTTCGACCTAAAATGGTTCCAAAAGAGGCCAAGCTTAACTCCGCACTCACTATCCTATCTGTTTTTGCTGGCATAGGAATATTCGGCTTCATTGGTATCATTATTGGTCCCGTGGTCATGATCATAATCGTGACTACAATTCAGGTGTATCTAGCATCTGAACAGAAGGAATCGTCCAAGGAAGTTGAAGCTACTTAGATTTCTGCAAGAAACTTGGTCTAGAAAGTGGTATGAATGATACTGCGATGAGTATGAATCCAAGAATAAACATGTAAGTCATTTGAGTAAAGAATGGGCCCCAGAATGCATCGTAAAGATTAGATGTCAGCGTCCTTAGACTCGCAGACTGAAGCATTGAAACAGCAGGAGGTTTGAAAATAGGGCCAACAATCATGCCAATTACTGAAGAAGATAGCAGTAAAATGCCGGCACACTTAATCCCTTGACGGATACTCAGCTTACGTAGTCTTACGATTAGGGCAAATAGACCTATAACTAGAATCGCAGCGAATGGAACCATCCAGGAAAGAATCACGCTGTAACGATATAGAGATGGTATTGTTCCTGGCTCAAGCAAAACTATTTTGTCTGGAATAGTAGACGCATCGATTGAAACATTACTAGTTTTATCTACTGAGTTTAATACAGTACTTAATGTAACAATTACAGGTTTAATTTCTGAAAGACTAATCTCTATTGGCTTCTGTTTTGCAGAAGTCAGGTATAAAACAGTGTCACTGGACACTCTTGTTACTACTTTATTAGCAATGTCTGTACCTAAGATAGAGTTTACGATAGAAGAAAGCTTATCCCCCGCTACCCGGCCAAGTACTGGCTTATCTTTAAATACCTGGTCTGAGACTTCTTGTCCTATTGCTTCCCGGCTGCTGTCTTGTGCTAGAACTGAACTAACCTTTTGCGAAAAATTCTGGTTGTTGAGAAAGTTCTGGTTCATCCAATAAGCTGAGTGAAGAATGAGCAATAGAATAACGATAAGACCTGATGCTCCAGCGCTGAACCATCTCAACGCTTTTTCTTTACGTGTACGAGGAGTTTTACTTTGATTCATTCTTACTCTTTCCATAGCTTGAAATTATTAAGAATCCTACAGCTATTACTACTAGAGCCTGGAATGCCTGGCCAAGATTCGTGCCGCCAAGATTAAATCTACTTATTAGTGCAGCTACACCAGCTAAAAGCAAAATGAGTCCTGCTGTCGCATGCTTTGGTGCTATAGAAATACCTGCAATTACGAACGCGAAAGGCCATATGGCACTAATAACATCGTACCCGAAAAGATTTTTTACTGCGTCGAAAAAGATTACAGTGCCAAGTGCTACTATTATGTATCCAAATATTTTATAATTATCCATTAATTCTCATTTCTTTTTGATATTTTATACTCACTTTCTAGAGTACTCTAGTCTTAAATTATTCTCAATATATTGATAAATTGCAATATTGTTATATAATTCAAATTAGAACTAACTAATGAGGAGATGCCATGAAGGCTGAGATTGAAATTTATAAAAATAACTGGTGGATGTTTCTTATCGGAGGCATTGTAACGCTTCTGTTTGGAATCGTAACAATTATTAACCCTGGACAGACCCTACTAAGTCTATCCTTTTTCTTTGGGCTATACCTACTAATTAGAGGTGTCCTTGAAATAATCATAAGTCTTGTCTCAAGCAAACAGAAGAAACTCTGGTTTGTAAACATTGTACTTGGTGCGCTTGAAGCTGGAATTGGTATTTACCTCTTACAGAGACCACTACTTGTCCTAAAGACATTTGTCGTGTTTGTAGCTCTTGCATTACTAATTCGCGGTATTATTCATTTTATTGAAGCCCTCGATTCTAAGTACCCAGCAACTTTTCGTACATGGCAAATCATTGCAGCTGTAGCTTCTGTTTTAGCAGCAACACTTGTATGGCGCTACCCTGTTCAAGGAACGCTCGCATTTGTTTGGGTTATCGGAGTATACGCGATCATTACTGGTCCTCTTATGATTGCATTTGCACTCGAAGCTCGAGACGGATTCAAGAAATAAAGAGTTCTACAGTTTTTCATGCACTATCTGTACCGTTTTGCACTTTTAGTTAAAAGGCTATTAATATCAATAATTGTAGTTGTACTATGGCTGATGGTATATAGGCTTGTTATTACAGGAATAGTGGTGGATAGACAGTATATTGTAGGCAGTTTAGTGCTATGGGTACTGACTGCCTACTTTTTATTACCACGCATTCATCGTAGACTTTCTAAAATATACCTGCCCGACTATTTCATAGGTCGCGTGCGTACCGTAGACGGCCTACTGGGTGACCCCGTGAATCTTGGAGTCGTTGGAACGAAAGCCGAATTTATTAAAGCCATGAAGAGAGCAGGTTGGCATCAGGCTGACGAAGTAACTCTTAAGTCATCATGGAAAATTGCTGAATCTACAATACGTCGTAAAAGCTATCCAACTGCTCCGGTCAGCCCACTTTTTTTATTCGGCAATAAACAAGACCTAGCCTTTGAACAAGAAGTGCAAGGTAACCCCTCTAAGCGTCACCACGTGCGTTTCTGGAAAGTTCCTCGCGGTTGGTACCTTCCTGGTGGAGAGGCCGTAGATTGGCTTGGAGCAGCTACATATGACACTAACGTTGGCTTATCTTTATTTACACTGCAAATAACTCATAAGATAGCTGAGGATACTGACGTAGAGCGTGACTATGTAGTAACTAGTATCCGCAAACATGCGCCTAAGGTTCATACTAAATTAATTGAACACTTCTCTACTGGGTACCATCATCGCAATGGTGGCGGAGACCGTATTAAAACAGATGGCAACTTGCCGATCATATTTCTTAAGTAATTATTAGCTTACGGCATTAAGTACTGTAGCCGATGCACCTTGCGCCTTAGAACGATTTGTTGGGATTGATACATTAACTGTTGTTCCCTTGTTGAGCTGGCTAGTTATACTGATCTTACCACCGAGTTTATCAACTATGACTTTATCTGAGTATAGATCAAGGCCGATCCCCTCGTAGTTATACTGCATTGAGTCAGTGCCACGGGTAAATGGTCGTAGCAGACTAGGAAGCTTCTCAGGTGAGATACCGATACCCTGGTCCTTAACGGTCAGAACAATTCTGTTAAATCGACGATGTAGACTCACCTGAACTGCACCACCGTCTTTACTAAACTTAACTGCATTATCTACTATTGAAGAAACGATTTCTTTAATTTCAGCAGGCTGAATCCGTGAAACGACTCCTAGGTCAATATCGGATGTGATAGTAATATTTCTCTCTTTTGCTTTAACTGACATCTCTCGGATAACACGGTTTACATAAGTTGTTATGTCAAATAGAGGCGGATTGTCAGATACATTCGCAAAAATGGTAAGGTTATTTAGAGCTACACTTACTTCCTCAAGCTTCGCAAGACCATTAAAGAATAGGGTTGATTGAGGTATAGTTCGTAGTCCTGCACTAGCATTACGGATTGCAGTCACATTGGAACCTACGGCTGCTGCAGCTTTAGGAATAAAGGTACTCCGTTTTTCATAAAGCTCTTTTTCGATACGTAGCTGTTCCCTTGCGATTCGCTTAGTATCTTCTAGCAGGTCTCTGTACCGGTAAGCGAGGACGACAAGAGCTAGACTGAGCGTAAAGAGCAGCACTTCAATTCCGATACGTATGCGAGAACGACTAAACACTTCCGCGTACATGAACATGATATTTGCGAGCACTATTAAGGATAGGGAAATTAAAGCTGGGACCCATACTTCACGTTTGAATAGAGGGTTAGTTTGTTTTTCACCTAATTGTTTTAGGTCACTAGTGGATTCTGCTCCGGATACCTGGTTGGCTACTAGAAGTTGGGCCGCATCGTCTGCATTCTTCTTTATGGCGACGGTGAGCATATCAGCTTTTTCTTTACTAATCTTCTTTAATGAAACCAGTAGTTCAACTGCGCCGCCCATAATGGCTATCGGAGTGTTGAGGTAGTGAGTAGTAATAGCCAAGAAATTATCTACAGATTCTTTTGTAGCAATAACCCGTGCAAGACTCTTACGATACATAGAAAGTTCATTATATTGTCTTAGTGCCTGCCATGAGTAAAGGGCAGCAAGCAGTAGCAAGAGCAATATAAATAGGTAAGGTAGGCTCTGGGCTATGAATGGCGGAACACTGGCAATCAATACCTTAAGTCCCTTGACTCTCTGAGGATCAGCGTTAACTCTACCAAGCTTCTTAGCTATATTTCTTACATAACCAACAGTTGTAGGATTCGTGAAAGAACTAGTTATTTCGGTCGGTGGTGTAATTATTGTTGGCGGAACAGGTGGTTTTGGAGCGGTTGGCCCAGGACTAGGATTTTCAGGGCTTACTGCACCAGCAACAAATTTCGGATAATCTTTCTTTTGCGTATACCAAAGTCCGTTGAAGTTCCAGCTAGTTAATGGAGCATTAGACTTATTATTAATAAAGTAATTAGGCTGAGAATTATTAACATTAACAATGTTGCAAGCTGGACGTTTTACGACAGGATCAATGTATGTACTTGCCCAATCATTAGGTAGATCACTGTCTAACGTATTGTTATCTGATGCATCTGGAAAATAGAAGCTGCCGTAGACTCCGTTAACAGTATCATATGGAGAACCAGCAGGACCTACACAGTCGTTAACAGTAATTGTAGATCGGTCAAAATAATTATTAGTAGTACTGATAATATTAGACTCACTGACGTTATCGCCAGTAATTGCGCCAACCGGAGAGATAGTTAGTCCAGATAATCCAGCAGTTATAGTACCCTCCGAAATACTTAATTGTGACGCTGAGAAGACGTTACGTATTGTTTGCGGTTTAGTAACAAATTCATTAAGGTCAGTGACATTTGCCGCATTTTCTGAGCTAATCAATGTAAGGTTGGGTTTAGGAATTGCAAGGTTTACTCCTATGACTCCTCCTGCAACAGCTGGTATCTCCCCAATCTTCAATTGATTGGGTTCACGGCTTTGCGGGAATGTAGCGGACGGCATAGTGAGTTTTCCGCTTGCATATGAGTTTTCTAATAGACCCCCTGGTGCAGCAAAAACGCCAACTAATCCACCAATTGCACTAGGAGTGTAGGTACTTACATCATTGACTAATACAGCATTGGCATTCCTCTTTTCAGGGTTTAACTGCAGTAAATTGCGCACTCCCGTAACGTCTCCTGTTGCGTATGTATTAGTAACATCAATGGTATGGGTATTATCGATATATGTGGCTGCATTAAATCCTAGCAAAGGAATCTGGCTATTACCGTTTGCTATATTAAAGTAGCCTAGTAGTCCACCTCCAATAACAGATGTACTTCCTAGTTGTCCGGCAAGACCACCAGCAAGAGAACCCTGCACAGCGCCTTTAGCGTATGATTTATTGATACTTAGTGAGAGCTCTCCTGAGCCTATTAGGCCGCCGGCAATGAGTCCATTAACCGATCCGCTAGCAAATGTGGAGTCTATACGAATAGCCGCTGGAGCAGTAGCTGGATCTATTAGATCAGGCGATACTGTTGTTACGATATCGGATCCGATAGCGACACCGCTTAGGCCGCCTGCAATTGATATAGAGTTATCGTTTAGCGCTACAGTTTCAGCTACTGCCTCATTATCTATTCCGGTATCAATTACTAGCTTATTTCTTGCGTCATTGACGACATTTCCTGTCGCATGTGAGTTAGCAAGCGTTACCTTTCCGAGCATGACACCGGTAGCTCCACCGGAAATGCTAAGCCCAATGCCAGGACCAATTTTTGTATTGCGCACTTCTCCAGTAGCGTACGAGTTATTTATAACAAGACCGTAGGTTGGATCTGTAGGACTTTGCAGTAACAAACCTAAGGTATACGGAACATCTATTCCTATTCCAACTCCTACAAGTCCTCCTGATATCGAGGCGCCGCCCTGAGATTCTTCTTGCATAGTGTTCTTTACCTGGCCGGTTGCATGGGATGATTGAATCGTACCACTACCTCCGTATACCCCTACGAGCCCGCCGTTGATTGAAACAAGTCCGGTTGGGCTTTCAGCGGATACGTTACCTGTAGCGTAACTATTTGATATCGCATAATTACCATTCTGATCACCAGAGTTAAATATAAAGCCGGATAATCCTCCTGCTATTCCAATATAGACAGGGTACTTTTCTGTATCGGAAGGCAAGGTATTGATAGCCTGAACATTTCCTGTCGCATGACTGTCTTTAATGGTAGAAAGTATTAAAGCACCACTTAATCCTCCGAGGGCTCCTCCGTAGACGTTACCGAATGTTGCTTCAGTCAAGTTGTTTGCAGAACATGTAGTCACTGATCCAGTTGCATATGATGATTCAATACTCACTCCGCTACCTGCCCCGATAACTCCACCGAGTGCTGCAATTCTTATTTCACTAGGTGCTTGGCAGGCGCTTATCTGGCCAGTTGAATATGAGTTTTTAATGATAACATTTTGCGAAGATATGGCATTAGTTGCGACCTCGGGAGTATTATTTTGAGTGCCAATTAAAGCTAGAGCAGATAATGAGGTACCGAAGCCCACTAGACCACCGCCTATATTTGCTTCAACGCTAGCAGTTGAATAACTATTCTCTAGAGTAAGAGTACCGGGTTCGACTGTACTTAGACTTGGCCTTGCTGATGCCATTCCAATAAGGCCACCTGAAATAAATCCGTAGATTGCTCCGCTTGAAGATATATTATTAAGTGTCAAAGAGGCTGCATCGCCAGAAAGATCAATAATGGCACCGTTAGCCTCAGTGAATGAGTAGAGGGGAACGACGATACCAAAAACTCCTCCGCTCAATGCACCACTTACGGCAGTATTATTTACAGATATATTAGAGTAGGTACCAGAACCACCCACGACTCCTGCAACAGTACCAAGTGCCCATCGACTTAACGTTTGAGTGCCAGAAATTGTTTGCTGACCAGCTTCTTGGCCTGTTGTAATTGCCTCGCCAGGTGTTGGTATCTGGGGGTTTGCTGGATCTATAGGAAGGGCGGGGGCATCTGGCAGACCATTTCCATCAACGTCTATTTCTGGAGCCAAGACTGCAACACCGGTAACCGAGCTGTTCTCTATACGAATATTTTTCAGGGTTGCTCCTGCGACAACGCCGAATAATCCAGCGCCTATATACGACGTGCCGTCGTTTGTCGTAGAAACATCCACAGTCATATTTGATATCTTGAAGTTCTTGCCATCCAATGATCCCGCAAAGAAAAGTTTTCCGTTTCCTACGGGCTGAAAGTTTACAGGGCTACCGTTTTCTGTAAGGTTGGCGCAATCAATGTCGTTGGATAGAACATATGTGCCGTCTAGATCATCGCGCATCGCCTGTAGTTCTTCGCAATTTGAAATAGTATGCAGGTTAACTACTGTAGTTGATGCGTTAATAGTGTCGGACCATGGTCCATTGCCTGCAGCATTAACGGCGCTAATCTGAAACTCATAGGACGTTTGCTCTACTAGTCCACGCACTATTGCCTGTAGTTCCCCATATGCGACAATGCCATTAGTAATCCATTCTGTATCGCCAGTTTTTCTGTAACGCAACTGATAACTAGTAGCTGTATCTACGGCATCCCAGGTGAATGTGAATGTTTTTGCTCCTGGAGTATTTTGAATATTCTGCGGTGCAGCTTCAGGCATGCCTGTAGCAAAGTTATAGACATCAGAATACAATCCACTACCACTATCACTCATAGCTTTAATTCTAAAGTCGTAATTACCTGGAATAGTAAGACCTGCAATGACGGCACTAGTACTTGTACTTAAGCCGTCGTCATAATAACTCCAAGACCCGTCTCCATTATGGTTTCGATAGTAAATCTGGTAGTCATCTATACCCTCGGACCTACCGCCTTCAACAATTGGAGCAGACCATGAGACGTTAAAATTTGAACCATCCCGTGTTACGAGCAGATCTGTTGGTGGATTTGCTCGTACTGATATTTGATTCAAAGTTGGAAAAGAGCCATTAAACTTCCAGTCTGTGGTTATGTCCCAGGTACTAAAGACTGGCTTATTGTTATCAAAGAAATAATTGGGGTCACTGCCATCAGTATTTACGGCTGAACATGCGCTTGCGACAGTGCCCGCACACTCATTTTGGATAGTTTCAGTACTATCAAAATAGTTAGTACTAAGATCAAGGTCATTAATTGTTAAATTGCCTACAATTGCTCCTCGAGTTCCGAGTGAGCCGGTCAATTCACCTGTAGTAAAGTTATTTACAACTTGGGGGTTATTGGCAGCATCTCCATTGCCATTGTTAACGGAACCAATAAGGCTACCTTGAAATGCTACGCTAGAGCTACATGCTATCTGGCCCGTTGAGTAATCTTTAGCAACAGTGGCTAGTTGATCTATATATGCGACAATGCCGCCACAACTCAGTGCTGAGAAATTTGCTGGATTATTCGTACCAATTGTAATATTACTAGTAGAATAGCTATCGATTAAGCTACTTATAGAATTCTGATAACCGTCCATATTACCCGCAATTCCGCCTAGGTATACATTACGGTCAATAAGTTCAGATTGTGCAACACTGACAAGTCCTGAAACATGACTATATGATATGGAGCCTCGGTTTATACCGACGAGTCCACCGGCAACGACATTCTTAGCGTTACCTTGCACATTTAGTTCACTATAAATATTTTTTAGCTGTACTCCTGTACGAAGTTCCCCTGCAACGGCTCCCACATTAGATCCACCATTAATTGCTACCTGGCCTGTTGTAGATGGGCCATTTATGAGCCTTACGTTAGCAATAAAGCTAGTGTTGTCTGTAAAATCAAAAAGCCCTACTGCGTAATCAGTAGGCCTATTTATATATAGCCCTTCAATGCTGTAGTTGCGTCCGTCAAAACTACCAGAAAAATTTATTGGTTTAAAGCCTAAACCACTGTTCCAGTTTATAGTCTCATTACAATCAATATCTTGCGTTAGTACATAATTGCTTGTGCTTGATAATTTCATCTCTTGCAGTTGCGCACAGCTAGCTATACGATACGGGTCGTCAAGAGTCCCTGCCCCACTACCGCTAAAAGCGCCGGCAACGTTTGGGCTAACCACTGTCATGTAGTACATGCCGCCGAATACAGCTAGAAAAGCAAAAAAAGATAACCCTAAAATTCTAATTCTTTTAGTTGAACCCCCGAATAACTGTTTTAGCGTTTGCGATTTCATGAAATAAGATATATTACCCTCTATACAATAGCAAATATATCGGTTATGCTAAAGCTAAGTTTTTATAAAAGTAGTGCGAGGAGATTCGAGTGAAGGAGCAATCAACAAACCAAACTGTGCCAACAGTGAATGGTAAAAACATTTTGAAGAACAAGAAGCAACTAACACTAATTGGTGTAGTAGTTCTTTCTTTGGTATTAAGCACTGGTATTGCTTTCTACTCAGGTATCCAGGTCGGAAAAAGAGAGGCTTCTAAAGCGATAAACACCAAGATCGGTGAATTCCTAAATCCCCTTAACGCACTAGCGACAAACCCATTATTCCCTAACTCAGTGGTTGGTAAAGTAAGCAATATAAATGCTAGATCAATAACTGTAAGGCTCATAAATGGAAAGTCAGAAACGATTACCATTGACGACAGTACTCTTATAACCCAACAAACGAAAACACTTTCTGCGTCAGATATTAAAAAGGATGCGAACGTAACAGTATTTACTGCAAAAGCTACTAAGAAAGATAACCCCGTAGCCGCTCGAATTATTGTAAGATCTTAGTTAGTCGCGCTTTAGCATAACGGTGAACGCTTCGGCAGGAATATCTACTTTTCCAAAACGTTTCATACGCTTCTTACCTTTTGCCTGTTTTGCTAGTACTTTTTTCTTTCGAGATACGTCACCTCCGTAAAGGCCTGTTGTCACGTCTTTACGGAATGCCGAAATGTCTTCACGGGCAATAAATTTTCCACCAATTCCGGCCTGTAGTGCAACCTGGAAGTTTTGACGAGGTATTACTTCTTTAAGTTTTGTAACAATTTCACGACCTAGTCTTTGAGATTCACTTCTGTGAACCATGACGCTTAGTGCTTCAACTATTTCTCCTGCTACATAGAAATCGACTTTTACTAGGTCCTCCGCTCGGTAATCATCTAGCTCATAGTTAAAGCTTCCATAACCACTTGTAACACTCTTGAGCTGATCATAAAAATCAGTAAGCAGATTAGCTAACGGAGCTTCAAATGAAACTAATGCAAGCTGAGCATCAACATAACTTAAGTTCTTTTGAATTCCGCGTTTACTGGAAACTAGCTGAATTACAGCCCCAACATATTCTTTTGGAACAACTACTTCGCCCTTTATCCATGGTTCGCGAATTTCTACTATTTTTGCTGGGTCAGGTAATTCACTGGCACTTTTTATGGTAACTTCTTCACCAGTGCTAAGAGTTAGCTGGTAATCCGTAGATGGGTTTGTAATAACAAGGTCGAGAGAGTATTCGCGTTCTAATCGCTCTTTCACAATATCCATATGTAACAGTCCTAGGAAACCGATACGAACTCCAAAACCTAAGACAGATGAGTTTTCGGGAGTGTACTGGAGTGCAGAATCGCTTAGTGAAAGTTTTTCAATTGCATCTTTTAAGAGCTGGTAGTTTTCATTACTATCCGGGAAGAATCCAGCATATACAAAAGGCTTAACATCTTTATAGCCTGGAAGCCCCTTAATTGCTGGATTACTTACTAAGGTAACTGTGTCACCAACTTTAGCTTCTCTAGTACTCCTAAGGTTTGTGACAACGTAGCCAATCTCTCCGCTTTTAAGCTCACTGGCGGGATCCATCGCGGGATTAAGCGATCCTACTTCAAGTGCAATGCCCTTAGCTCCTGTGGCAACCATCTGAATATCTGCCCCTTTTGAAATTGCGCCATCTACAATTCTTACATACAATACGACTCCGCGGTAATCATCATAATAACTATCAAATATTAAGGCTCGTGTATCTGTGTCTACGGATCCGCTTGGTGCTGGAATATCGCTAATAACCTTTTGCAGGACAGCTTCAACGCCTTGCCCTGTTTTAGCACTAATATGTAGGATGTCCTCTTTCTTGCAACCAAGTAGTGCAATAACTTCGGCACTAACCTTTTCAACATCAGCCGCAGGAAGGTCTATCTTATTTAAAACAGGAATAACGACGAGATCAGCTGCCATTGCTAAATAAACATTTGCAAGAGTTTGCGCTTGAATTCCCTGGCTTGCATCGACGACAAGAATAGCACCTTCGCATGCTTCCAAACTACGACTTACTTCATAGCTAAAATCAACATGCCCAGGAGTATCAATAAGGTTTAATTCGATATCCTTATATTTCATCCGAACTGGGGCAAGCTTAATGGTGATGCCGCGCTCACGCTCGATATCCATTTTATCTAATAGTTGCGACTTCATATCACGCTTTAGTACTGTGCCCGTAAGCTCGAGAAGCCTATCAGCTAGTGTTGATTTACCGTGATCAATATGCGCAATAATACAGAAGTTACGAATTGAAGATTGCATATGTATGTATTCCTAGCATTATCGGGATATTATAACAGAGGTGGAAGTATATAGATAGACCTAGACGTCTATTGGAACTGGTCGCAAAATAGTGCGCTTAATTGCACGTAGTTTTCTAATTACTGGCTCTGCTTCTTCTAGGCCGAATAATGACGACAACGTGAGATGGACTAACAGTGTAACTATCGTAATTGCGCTCAGCTTAATTCCTAGAGTAAAGAATCCTACATCGTTGAATTTAAGAGGTAGTATACTCACCATGATAAATGTTGCCATTATGCTAAACCCGGTAATTGAAAATATCTTGACTAGACCGACAAAGAATTTTTTATCGAATAACTTAGGGTCACGAATCAGCATTATTATTACTAGCACTGCAAGCTGGGCTCCGGCAACAATTGATTCAGCCAGTGCTATTCCGGTCACGCCATAGCTTGTAGCTTTAGCGAAATGCATGACAAGAACGATATTTAACACAATCGCGAGTAATGAATCAAATAGTGGAGTCCAGGTGTCCTTCTGCGCATAAAAATATCTTGAAACAATTGTATAAATTGTTCTAAAGAATATTGCACCACTCAAAAAACCGAATATTGCTGCAATTTCAGGAGCATTTCTACTAAAAATCATACGCGCCAAGTAGCCACGACCGAAGAAACATACGACTATTATTGGAGTAATAATCCAAATTATAATTCTAAGAACCTTAAGGAATTCAGCTCTAAACTGATCTTTACGCCCCCGTGCTAAGGCATTGTTAAATCTGGGAAAAGCAGCAGTTGAAATAGCCGTACCAATTAGAAGGGTAGGGGCAGTATGTAACGTATAAGCATTCTCGTAAAAACTTATATACCCTGCTCCGAGGCGCCGTGCATAGTTAGTAGCGACGATACTATTGATTGATGTTATACCGAGATCAATTGATCGCGGAGGTAGCAAAGTTAATATCTTACGAAAATCGGGGCTCTTGAAATTTATTATCTGACGATACTTAAAGTCCATTCCATAAAGTCCAATGAATGCAATCAATAGTTGCAGCAGCGCACCGGCTAAAGCACCAATACCAAGACCAACTAGACCGATATTATCCCTAAAGAGAAAGATACTAATAATGATTGACGTGTTATATATTAGCGGAGCCATCGCATAGAAGAAAAAACGCCCAAAAGTTTGCTGAACGCTAGTAAGTATTCCTGAAATTGTAAATAGAAGGGGATTGAAAGCAATAAGCCGCATTATTAATACCGCGTTGTTAAGTTGTTCGGGATCAAGATCTGGTGCAACGATATTACTTATTAAGGGTTTTGCAAAAATAAAGATAATCAACCCTACGAACAGCATAATTACTGCAAGAAAGTTTAAAAGGCTTGAAGATAGTTCCCAAACACCCTTCTTATCTTTTTTCTGCAAGTGATCGGCTAAAATCGGCATGAAGGCTACACCAAGAGCACCGGCCGCAATAGTAAAGAAGAAGAAGTCAGGTATCTTAAATGCTGCAAAGAATGAGTCTGTACTTTGACCTCCATAAGCTGAGAAGTTTGCGTTAACAAGCTTAACTCGTAAGAAACCCAGTAGTTGTCCAATAAGCGAAGTGGCAACAAGAAGTACAGCAGCATTGCTGAGAGTCATTTTTTTTGTTGCACGTTTTAGTATTCGTTTCATCTAGCTCTATTATAAGCAGACTACAGCTGACTAGCTAGCCGAATATTAAAGAATCTATATCTACTTTTCAGATACTACTACGGACTGCGGAAGTTTAGAACCCTTAAGTACTTCGAGTACTTCTTTGGCTTCAACTGTTTCCTTGTCGATAAGACGATCTTTTAGATCCTCAAGCTTACTTCTGTTAGCTTTTATGACCTCGCGAGCCCTAGTTGCAGCTTCAGTAATTAGGCTTTCAACTTCATCATCAATAACTTTTGCGGTTTCATCTGAATACTGTCGTTCGTGAACTAATCGCTCCATCATCATGCCTTCATCAACATGAAAAACCTGATTGCGTAGCTTAGTACCCATACCCTGATTAATTACCATATCGCGTGCTAACTCTGCGGCTTTTTGAAGATCATTGCCAGCTCCTGTCGTCACACGGTCTTTGCCGTAAACGACTTCTTCTGCGATACGACCGCCAAGCATACGGGCCAAGATATCTTTATATTCAAGTATTGAGTGATAGCTTTTATCCTCAGGTGGAATAAACCATGTAACTCCGCCGGTACCGCCTCGTGGAATAATTGTAACTTTATGTACCATATCGCTCTCAGGTAATACATGGCCAACAATTGCGTGACCAGCTTCGTGATACGCAGTCATTTCTTTTTCCTTTTCACTCATGACCTTGCTCTTACGCTCAGGTCCAATAGCAACTTTTTCAAATGCCCCAGTTACGTCGGCCTCAATAATTTCCTTGCGGTTATTACGTGCAGCTATAATTGCAGCCTCGTTAGCAATATTGGCAAGATCAGCACCTGAAGATCCGGCAGATTTAGCAGCAAGAGAGTCAAGATCTACATTTTTAGCAAGTGGCTTCTTTTCAAAATGTATTTTCAAAATTGCTTCACGATCTTTTCGATCAGGTAGTTCAATATTTACACGTCGGTCAAAACGACCTGGTCGCTGTAATGCAGAATCTAGTACATCGGACCTATTGGTAGCAGCCAGGACAATAACATTTGTTCCCTGCTCAAAACCATCCATCTCAACAAGAATCTGGTTAAGAGTCTGTTCTCTTTCGTCATGTCCACCGCCCATACCACTACCGCGTTTTCGTCCTACGGCATCAATTTCATCAATAAAGATAATACATGGTGCATTTTTCTTGGCCTTGGCGAATAGATCACGTACTCTAGATGCTCCAACCCCAACAAACATTTCAACAAATTCAGAACCTGAGATACTAAAGAACGGCGTATTTGCTTCTCCAGCAACAGCACGAGCAAGCATTGTCTTACCTGTTCCAGGAGGACCTACAAGCAGGACGCCCTTAGGTATTTTTGCACCTACTGACTCAAACTTCTTAGGATACTTCAGAAATTCTACGACTTCTTGAAGGTCAATCTTGGCTTCTTCGCTTCCAGCAACGTCCTTAAACGATACTTTTTCTTTTTCGTTACCGTATAAACGAGCTTTACTCTTGCCGAAGCTCATAGCTTGGTTGCCTTGACCTTGGGCACTGCGCAACATAAAGAAGAGTACTGCACTGATTAAGATTACGGGAATAAGACCGCTAGCAAGGTTTAGCCAAAAACCATTACCATTAGACTCAGGCTGGACATATACTTCAACATCACGATTGGTAAGTCCCTGTTCGTAGATTGAAGATCCAGCTTCTTTATTGGATTTTTCACTGGCCTTATCTTCATCTTTTTTAGTGATTTCTAAGCCGTTATTCTTAATGTTGATTTCTTTTATCTCACCCTTATTGGCGCGGTTGATAACATCAGAAAAGGCAACAGACTTTAATTCTGCCGGTTTACTTATTGCTGAGAAAATTATGAGACCGAAAAGTAGAATCAGGGCAATAAAACCCGCGTTCTTAAGTCCAGACCCTTTACTGCCACCCACATTTTTGCTCGTTTTCAATGATTTTTTATCCATATAGTAATCTATTATACGCAAGTTACTAGAGAACGCTACCTGAAATTGTAGTATTTATCTCTTTGTTAGAACGAGAGTTTCTCTGCCGACTAAAATGCAATACTGAGCATTGATATCTATTTTTTTACCAGGGGCTAGGGTTTTTGCCTGAATAACAATTGACTCTAGAAGGGGACTGTCGAATTGCGTAATTCCATGTGTTCTTAACCATTCTGCCAATATTTCTAGAGCTAGTTTATGTGACAGTAAGATAAAACTATGTCGGTCTAGTGATTGCCTGGATGGTTGTACGTGGAGGTACATATGTATATCTCTATCAATCGCCTTATTCAAGACTGCGATATGAGTAATTATATCTCTTAGCTTTTTACGTCCGTCTGAACCTATTCTTGGCAATAATATATGGCGCACGTAATTTCGGGTAATCGCCGTATCAGTATTAGTACTATCTTCATGCCAGACTATGCCCTGCTCTTTGGCATAGTTCTTTAACTCAGATTTTGCATTCTTTAAAAGCGGGCGACGTAATTCTCGACTATCCCCCAGAGAGCTAAGGCCCTTCCTGCCAGTACCTCTAATGATATTTAAAATAGCAGTTTCAAGCGCATCATCAAGATGATGCGCTGTGACAATCGCATCTGCTTTTGATTCTTTCTGAACTTTTCGTAAAAAGTTGTATCGAGCGATACGTGCCTGGTTTTCACTTGTTCCTGGACCTAAATTACCTGATTCATAAACGAAAGGAATTTTATATTTTTGAGCAGTACTTGCAACAAGCCCACGGTCCAATTTTGAGTCACTACGAATACCATGATCATAGTGGGCAACAATCAGCTTTATATCTGGTTGTTTAGCGAGCAGGTCAAGGAGCACCATCGAATCAACACCGCCAGAGACAGCAACTACATAGGTACCCGGTTGTAAGGCTTCATAGAGCATATGTTTATAATCTTATCAGTAAAAGAGTCACTGTGACTAGAACAAAGTCTTCCAATAAAACCAGAAGTGATTCAGAATGATACCAATAATAATTAAGTACCAGGTAATAACAATGTCGCCATGGTGTCTTTGTGCGAAGGCATTAACTGATTTTAATTTTGCAGGGACTGTAATATTGCCAAATCTAAGATTATAAAGTGTAGTGTAGACAAATATCGGAATCATTACGCTCCATACAACCATGCAATACGGGCATAGTTTACCAATATCAAATACGCTTTGGTATATTAGCCAGTGAACAAAACCGATCCCAAAAATGGTACCTGCCTGTAGCCCAAGCCAAAACCATCGTTTAAACTTAGCTCCTGCAATGATTGCCATACCAATTGTTGTAACGACTGAGAAGCCCATTACGCCGATAATTGAGTTAGCAAAGCCAAATATTGAAGCTTCTGGAGTTTTCATCACTGATCCGCAGCTCAATAAAGGGCTAATGTTACATGATGGAACATAATTAGGATTCTTAATGAGCTCCATTTTTTCAACAGTCAATGTGAATGCTGCGAAAAATCCAATAATTCCACAGATCGCCAGGATGTATCCAATGCTTTGATTAAGAGTCATTTTCTTAACTTTATTCATGCTTAAATTATAGCATAATTGGTGGTCATTCTCTTCTTTATACCAAGCTCCTACCGTATACTTAAAGTGTAATGAAAGCCTACCGCCATGACGTCTCAAGAAGTTTAAATAAGGATAGTTTAATTCCTGATTTTACGGCCACTGGCATACTAGATATTAATTTTAAAAGACTCAAAGAAAAGGGCGTAAAGCACGTATTAATTGACTTAGACTTAACTTTGCGTAAAAAACGAGTCTACAGTCTTGATCCTGAAATTAGAAACTATTTACTGAAGGCGATGGAAGACAATAATTTTGAATCTCTAAATATTGCGAGCAACAATATGACTCCATTAGGTAGGTACGCTAGACCTTTAGAAGCCGGCATATTTCAACCCTATGTTTCGGGATTCAAACTCATAAGGAAACCGAGCGCGCCTTTTTATAACCGTATTTTGAAATCATTAAAGGCCTCGGCAGATTCATGCGTCATGATTGGCGACAAACTAAAAGGGGATGTATTCGGCGGCAATAAGGCGGGCATGCTGACAGTCCTTGTTGAGCCACGCGGAAACGATTACTGGTATGATCGGCTTTTGCGCACTCGTCACAGAGAGCAAAAGGCCATGCAAAAGTTCTTCCCAGACTATGAAGCCTAGATTGTAAAAGGTTTTCCGAAATACTTTTCTAGATATATAGATTTATACTTTAGGAAAGTTCCATCAATAATAGATTCACGGATTGTGTCGACTAGATGCACGACAAAATATTCGTTATGTATAGATGCCAGTGTATAGGCAAGCATCTCGTTAGCCCTAAACAAATGGTTAATGTAGGCCCGAGTATAGTTTTTGCAGGTGTAACACTCACAGTCTGGATCGATCGGAGTAAAGTCTTCTCTAAATTTTGCATTTGTAATATTAATCCGTCCAGTTGAAGTGTATATTCCTCCATTGCGTGCCTGACGAGTGAAAGCAATACAATCAAAAGTATCAATTCCATACTCAACGCCTAGGAATAAATCACTAACCTGGTTGCCCATACCAAGTAGGTGTCGTGGCTTATCTTCGGGCAGCTCTTCTACAACCCATCTAACTGTTTCAGGAATTTCTTCAGGTTGAAACACCCCGCCTATTCCATATCCGTCTAGATCTAGTGATGCTAGGTAGCGCGCAGATTCACGACGCAGTTTCTCGTTTCGAGCTCCCTGCACAACTCCCCATAGAGCTTGGTATGGTTTTCCTAATTTTTCATGCTTCTTCCAGAGTCGTTCGTGTTCGATAACGCATCTCTTTGCCCAGGCATGAGTTCTATCCAAAGATTCCCGTAAGTATTTAGGTGAGGCAAGCGGTGAGGCACACTCGTCAAAAGCCATATGTATATCTGCGCCTATTTGCCACTGCAACTGCATGCTGCTTTCTGGAGTCATGCGTAACGTTTGCCCATCTAAATGTGATCGAAATGTAACTCCTTCGTCATCTACTTTCGCAAGTTGCTTTGATGTACTTTTTGCGTTAGCTGATGTTCCCTTTTCTGTATGAGCAACAGCATCGATACCTTTTTTGTAAGCAACACCAAGCGAGAATACTTGGAAGCCACCACTATCCGTAAAAGTTGGTCCATCCCAGTTCATAAATTTTGCAAGACCACCAGCCTTCTCTACTATATCGGCCCCCGGTCTGAGCATTAGGTGGTAGGTATTTGCAAGCACTGCTTGACCGCCCATTTCCTTAACCATTTCGGGTGTCAGGGTTTTTACAGTTGCTTTTGTACCTCCAACAGTAAAGACAGGGGTTTTAATATCTCCATGGGGCGTATGGATAACTCCTGCACGTGCGAGAGTACCAGGCAAGGAATGAGTAACGGTAAAAGCGTAATCTTTCATAATAAGTTAGTATAATTATATAATATTTTATT
>Ga0209087_1000588_pt1 | contig 22731 bp, 33 predicted proteins | sample S_130805_EF_Meta_FD_187321 | JGI IMG/M metagenome (GOLD analysis project Ga0209087, IMG submission 187321) | Freshwater microbial communities from Lake Simoncouche, Canada to study carbon cycling - S_130805_EF_MetaG (SPAdes) (version 2) | ecosystem: Environmental > Aquatic > Freshwater > Lake ... | reverse complement strand
ATTATCACAGTGATAATCCTAGATAATCTTAAAAAAATACTTTTCTTTAAAAAAGCATTACCGGATAAAGTTGTACTTCTACTTGGAAATCACGATATACAATATTTTGTTCCTAACGAAGTGTGTAGCGGATATAGAGGGGAAATGAGACCCGATCTATATCAGATATTCACAGAGAATAAGGAATGCTTTAAAGTTGCTCATTTAATTAAGGATAATACTGGGATTAAGTATCTGTGGACTCACGCAGGAGTTACTGACAGATGGCTAAAAGACACACGTAAAGACATTTATAATCCAAGATGTAGACACTACGAAATAACTAAGGATTTTAATACTGACGATTTAGAAAAATTTCTAAATGATCTATTTGAGCTTAGAGTAGATAACATATTTAATGTCGATGCGCACAGCGGGGGATTTAGCTTGTGGGCAGGACCTTTTTGGGTTAGGCCTATGATCTTAAATGAATTTCCTTTAGAAGGAGTTAATCAGATAGTTGGACACACTCCTCAGAAAATGGTAAAAGATATCATCTGTGGTGATGTCACTCATTATTTAGTAGATTGTCTCTGGGGCGATTGCGACGATGTTTTAATATTAGATATTGAAGTATGATAAAAAAATTTAGATTTAATAAAGAGGAAAATAATAGATGGTTTGTAGATCTTCCTGAATGGGAGGGAGAAAAAGACGATCTTGAAATGGTTCTAGGAGCGGATTTACTTTTGGATATCTTATCCGGAAATTCCGATTATTGTTACGTTACATTGGGTGATGAACCATTTGAAGGATGTAACACATTAACTTATGATCATAATGAATTTACCACGGGATATTATAACAATGATGCATGGCACGGGCCTTCTACTATTTGGCTTTGTTATGTTACTGAATTTGTCTTTGGAAGATATCCAGAGAAGATTTATTTCTCGTAGTATTCTATCATCTTCACAGCATTTGATACTAGCCAAGGATCTACTCCAGGTATTTTCATTAGAAAATTAAGCTCGTATTTGTAGCAAAGAGCCTCTTCCTTATTGGGATCTAGTTTAGCATAAAGCTGCTTGATATAAAGGTGCATTGATTCATGCACCAGAATAGCTGCAATGTTGTAGATGTTAGGATTCTTTATATCATTAACTGCTATGGTTATCATCGAATCACCTTCAGTTGTGGAAAATCCCCCGTTCCAATATCCTACGTTCTGACAAGTTTCTAATAGAACATCATATTTTTCCGGATCATATTTTTGAATGATTGATATTGCGCTATCTACTTTATTCTTCCACCCGTCACCAACATCTGCTATTTTAATCTGGCCAAATGAATAGGTTAATGAGAAATAGAATAATAGTGATAGCCCTATATTTTTCATAGTTTTATTGCTGCTTCGTGAATTGCTTTTTTAAGAGCTGAAGATACAGTCATTTTTTCGAAAGGAATTGATCCTTCCTGGACCTCGATCATAATAGCTCTTATTTCAGTATCTGATTCACCTATTCCTTCGTACTTATTACCTTTATAGTGCAACCTAACACCTACTTGGGTTATAGTGTTAGTCTTTTCTATACCAACAACTCTTATAGTTGTTTTAGGTAATCCGAAGTAATAAATCTCAACACCGACAGGAGATCCGTCATTGGAGAGACAGAATTTTTGTGATAGCTCCTCTTCTACTATTTGTTTTATACCGAATCTTATATCTCTAGATCCTAATTCTCTAAGTTTTGCTGTAACGTAAACAGTGTCTACTTTTACACAATCCTGTGCTTGTGCTGTTATACCAAATAGTATAAGTCCAAAAAATATGATAAATCTTTTCATTATTTAATAATATATTTAGTGTAGTCAGTCGATGCTGGTTTTTCGTTTTTGAAATAATATTTTTCAACCTTATTTCCGTATTTTATAGTTTTAATATATCCATCCGGTATAGTTGCACCTGTTGGTAATACCACAGATTTACCTGAGAAAATACATCTAATTTCAACAGTAACAACTTTATTTATTGATGCTAATTCTCTTTCTCTAACCTCAAGTAATCTCCAAGTTGTTCTATTTAGATTTTCTTGTTGTAACGAACAGTTCAAATATGTGAATGTCTTATATAAAGATTCTTTAGTGCAATTAAAGTCTGCTGCTGGAGCTAAATGTCCTTTATCGTAAGGGTTATTTTCATAATCTTTATTGTCTGAAGTTAATATCGAATCACAAACATAAAAATCCATTCCAGTCCTTGGAACAGTTCCATTTGGGCATTGTACCGTGTATCTAATAAATTTAGGCTGTTGTAATTTTTCAGAGTATACGATTTCAAACATATTAGTTTTAACGTAGATTGAATCCCTTAGATTTTTTTGTGATAAACTAAGTAATGGTAGTGTTATTAATAGGGATAGTAATATATTTTTCATTAGTCTGATTTTCCTGTTTTTATTATATAAAATACCGAAGACCCACCGGCTGTCGGATTAGTTAATGCTATACTTTGTGATCCTGGATATGTAGGTACTAGATTAGCAACTGCTGAATTTATTAATGTCCATTCCTGCTGTGTCAGAATCCTATAGTTAGGTACTCCAGATGGCCAAGAATTACCATTGATTTTTTTGTATATCAAGTATATATCTGAAATTGTCATTGCTGAATTGACGTTTGCATCCATTCTATAGTAATCAATCGGAACGAAATTCTTATTTAGAACCTTATTTGTAAAGAATGTTATATCTTGACTATTTGGTTGATTGATAGTTAAATTGTCGATAACAACCTGAAAATCATAAACTGCAATATCTAATGAGGTTGTGATAGAAAAAACACCAGATGAGTTAGTTGTATAAGTTTGAAATAAAGTATACGATCCTGAAGCTTTTGGTTTATAGAGCAATTTAACTGATATGCCTTGAACAGCGACAGCTTTAGAGTTGTATATAGTTCCTGAATAAGTAAATGGAATAGGATAATTTACAGTGGCAACTACAGCAGTTCTACTAGAACTAACACACCCACTAGTTGTGTTTCTCGCTTGAGCATAATAGGTTGTTGTGCTTGAAATACTAGGTGTAGTATAAGTAGTAACGCCTAATCCTCCCGATAAAACATTTCCTCCTATAGAATTAGCATACCAATCAACAGTAGATCCTGAGGGTGGTGTTGCGGATAAAGATACCGTTCCTGCTAGCATTCTGCTTCCATTAACTCCGGTAGGAGCAGCTGGTGCATTTGCAGCAGTACACGATATTTGGTGTGTAACAAATCCTGTAAAGAAATCTGTAAAAGTTTGATTTGCAGGATCGGTCCATGTACCGTACTCGATAACATAAGCGCAATTGTAATTGTTTGGTAAATCGTTCCATTGGGATCCGTTCCACTTTGTAACAGCATAATGTTCACCTCCAGAATTATTAGGTTCCCCAGCTGCCCAGTTATTATATTGCCCTGCTATGTTACCTGCCGTTTGACCGTTTGCAGTTTTAATTAATGTTCCGTTTTCCGGACCAGCGTCTATTCTCCAATAACCTTCTTGAGCAACATCCGAGAGTGCAAACCATATGTTTGTTTGAGGTACGTTATTGTATATAAACAAATCCTCGTCCGAAGATGTTATAGTAACTAAGTAACCTGCTTGTCCTTTAAATGCTGTAGCTGCAGCGGCTGTTTTAGCAGCATTATAAAAAGCAGTAGTTGCTATTGGCCTATAAAAATGCCCATTTGACGGAAGATAAAAGTATCCAACAGGATTCTCTGTAGCAGTTACTGCAATATAGACATTACCTGGGGCTGATCCTGTATTTAATCTTAGCGAACCCAACACTGTATTAACATTAGCTAATGTTCCTGTAAAACTTATTCTTGTAAAGTTTGATGCAAGTGCGTATCCCGTGCTAGCAGTTACCCCTGTAGTTGTATTTAGCCTTAATGTTGTTCCTGATGGGGGATTAACCAATCCTATTGTGATTAGTAGAGTTGAAGAGGTATTAAATCCAGTTACCGAGAATCCACTTACAATTTGGTTAGATGTATTTTGCGGGTATGATGATGCACTTGGTGCCACAACACTCTGTGCACTTAAAGAAGTCCAGGTGAATAATATTATTGCCCAATTACAAATCTTGTACCACATGTTATAGTATAATTTAAAGCACTTGTTTTCAAATCCCAAGCTCCTCCGCCATTTATGTTAAATTTAAATTTCTTTGATATTTTAATATTTGTACCTATGCTAGGAAGCATCACGTATGGTGATTTCAAAACAACATCATTATAATAACTCACATAAGGAGCATAAACAAATAGGTTCATTAATTTTATATCAAATCTTTTACCAACTCTAAAATCGTACATAGCTCCTACAATTAATGCAGTACCTAAAAATGATTCTCTATATACGCTTCCGTAAGAAACAGTACCCATGTATAACAATTTAAGATTTTTAGGCTTTTTTAAATTAAACATCTGCCCAGCTGCAAATGTTCCGTATAGAGATTTATTACCTTCAAAACCTATTGTTAAAGTACCTGAGGCCAATATTATAGATTTAGGTCTAATCCAAGCATAAAATGCTGTTATGTTAGGTCCTTTTAATGCTGATGTGTAATCTACAAGAGCACCATAGCTTCTTTTTCCGTCCCATCTCATTGATGTATATCCTCCTGTTGCTTTAGCACCAGTTCTAACCTCGGAGTTCTTAAAATTAAATCCTATAAAATCAGCACTTCCAACAACAGTTGGTTTTCCACCTTCCTTGCTAGTTGGGGTTGATTTAATTGTAGTAGAAGCACCTCCTGTTATATTTGTTTTGCCTTGTCCTTGTTCAGATTGCGTGTTTGTCTGTCCTTGTTCTGTTTGCCCGTTAGAATTATTATTCCCTGAACCATTCCCACTATTCCCAGTGTTACCATTATTCCCATTGGAACCATTATTACCAGATTCTCCATTTCCTGTTGATTGATTATTTGTTTGTTCACCTGTCCCTTGACTTCCAGGCTGCGTACTTGATTGACCGTTAGATTGTGATCCCTGTTGTGTAGTACTATTTCCTGTGGTTTGTGCTGTTCCGGAGGTACCCCCACCGTTAGTATTTCCTGTACCGTTTTGCGTATTATTTCCTGACGCTGTTCCGGTAGTTCCGTTGGATGATTCATTAGATGTTCCAGTAGTTCCCGTGGATGCTCCAGTAGTTCCTGCAGATGATCCATTAGATGTCACAGTAGTTCCATTGGTTGTTCCAGTAGCTCCAGTGGATGCTCCAGTATTATTGTTTACCGGCGTGACCACCTGTGTATTTCCGTTCGTATTTGATACGCTAGGAGATGAACTTTCTCCACCCCCTTGTGTAGATCCACCTGCATTTCCTTGATTAGACCCCGAGTTTTCTTGTCCCTGCGAGCTATTCTGATTTGATCCAGAATTGGTTGAATTTCCTTGGCTATTGTTATTAGATCCTTCCCCGTTGTTTTGACTGTTACCTTTATTCTTCTTAGATCCCTCACTGTTTCCCGAATTAGATACAGAGCTTACTGCTCCCCCTAATATATTTGTAGATCCTGCAATATCTGATATTGTCGATAATGAATTTAATATTCCTATTACATTTAATGCAGTACTTTGTGTTATGTTTACTGCTGTTCCTAATCCTACAATCTCTGAACATGGACTATTCGTACCATATTGCGAAAATATGTTACTTGCCCAAGACTCAAATACGCCATTATTAAAATCGTTATAGCTAAATGACCCAATTTCCCCATAATATCCCACAGTGACGTTTCCGTTGATTGGAACTATAATTGTTTTATCATTACCTGTACATGGATCTGTATAGGTATAGTTGTAAGTCTGAGCGCTTATTTTATAAGAACCAAACAGACAAACAAATAGGAGTAATATAATAGCATCAAGTCTCAATTTTTAAATACGCCTTTTGTAATTAGTCTGCTTACCACCCTTGACGATGCAGTTTCTAAAGCTTTTTTGGTAGATATACCAATAGTTGATTGGTTAAATTTGACATCATCTGAGATATCACCTAAAATATTTGATGTTTTTACTGTGCTTGCTTCCCCTAATCCAGATCCTACAATTACTTGACTTGTTTCAGCGTCTACAAATTTTATTTGTAATCCTAATCTTGTTGTTTGTGTGGTTGTTTGTTGCCCATTAATCTTAACAACCTCATCTTCAGAAACACTAAAGTCATATACTTCGATGTATACAAAATATTTGGCTAGTATTACATTCCCTTTAACGTCTATTTTATTAACTGATATACCTTTATCCGAAGCCTTATCCTGAGCAATCATTCTTTGTTTGATATCTTCTTTCTCCTCTGTAAATATGAATCTACCAGTATACTCTAGATATTCTATAACTATATTTGTTACACCTAAACCTACTCTTTTGTCTTTAAGCTCCGGATATAATTCATATAATTCTTCATTTATACCGATTTTTAAAAGCTGTATAGGAACTTGTATTGTATCTGTATAATCAGCAACATCATTGATAGATTGTTTTTTCTCAAACTCCGCTTGATATTGTTCGGTTTTTACAGAGCCAATGCCCCCGCCATTATTCTGAGGGGGCTGGGCCTGTAAAGTTTTACAACCGAATAAGCTTAATATAGATATTATGATTATTAGATTTTTCATTTTTATTCTTCTATTTGGCTTCTTAGTAATCCGCATTCTTGGCATTCTTCGAAACCATCTCCATCTGAGTCTCCCCAAACGTGATCACAGTTTCTGTGTTCGAAATATTCATCGATGTCTCCATCTCCGTCAGTATCGTAACCATCGTTTACACCGTCGCCATCTTCATCGACTTCAGCTTTTTCAAATTCTTCTACGATAGGTTCTTCTACTATAGATTCCTCTACGATATGTTCTTCTACTATAGGTTCTTCTACTATAGGCTCCTCTTTGTAAACTTCGTCTACGACACTAGTTTTTTTTTCGGCGGAATAAGATTCATCAGCTACATTGGAAAGTGTTACACCATCTTCCTCGTCAACTTTTTGAATTAACATTTTATCTCTATCTTCTGAGTTGAACCAGTAATCTACAACTTTATTTAAGTTACCTACGAATGCTCCTAATAAGATTAATAGCATTTCTTTCCAATCTTCTCCGATTGTTTTACCTAAGAATACACCAGCATTAATACCTAAGATGATAAGTGTAAATAATCCTAATACAATTGCTGTGATTCTCCATCTATTTGCTTGCATTTGCTGAAGCATATAGTAGAATCTATTTTTATCTTCTACTTTCACGTAATCTGTTTTACTGCTAAAGAATTTTTTCATTGACATTTTTATATCTTATTTTATTTTTTTTACCAAGATTCCTCTTCCTCTTTTTTAGGTTTAACAGGCTCTTGTGTTGCTGCAGGTTTTTCAATAACTCTTTCGTGTATAATTGTATTACCTCCGCCATTTTCAGTCTTTTGTTTATTTTCCTGATTCTGCTCAACGTTAATTGTAATAGGTGCTTGTCCTCCAGTTTGTTCGGTTTTAGTCTCCTCTGAAGGTTCTTCACTACCACCACCAAACATAGTAGTACTTAACCATACTCCTCCCCCTGCAATTACTGTAGTTAGTGTTCCTATGATTGTCTTTTTTAATCCTGACCAAGATCCCTCGTTGGCCTCCGGTGCATTTGTTTCTTCGCTCATATTTTTATCTTATTTTATTTTAGCTAACTTTTCCACTATGGTTTTTCCGCCCTCTGTAGATAGAGTTACGAAATATAATCCTGATTGTAATTTACCAAGATCAGTATAGTAAGAAAATTGTCCGTTTGGTACTTGACCGGTTAATATTGTAGCTACCTTTCTTCCTTGTAAATCTGATACGTATAATGTAGCATTTGACGTTTCAGATAGACTGAATGTTATTGTAACATCTTTCTCAAATGGGTTGGGATAAACTATCATAGAATTTGCGTCTATTAATTCCCCATTACTTATTTTTAATACCTGAAGTATTCCATTTGTCGGAGTTAATGTTAAGTCTTTAGAATTTGCTGCATTTCCTGCAAATTTTCTAGTAGTGTATAAAGGACTCTCCTCCCATTGGTTTTGCGGTTGTAGTGCTACGAATTGTAATGTTACTACGTCGTCTCCATTTTTTAAAGTATTTTGACTGTTAGTAACATCATATCCCCCCCAATCTATTTCTCCGTCATTTGCGTTAATATAAGTTAACCATTTCATTGCGGCAGATGATGAATAAACCCCCTTGAATGAAAGTAAATCCTCGTTATATTTTAATCCAAATTGTAGTGAGTTTAGTTCGATACCGTTAGTTAATACTTTAACCGGTATATTTACTAAGTTACCCTCTTGAACTGATAAGTGAGGAACGTTAACTTCTATTGAAGAAGTAGGAAAATCATATTCTACTTTAGTATCAATTACATTGTAGATCTGGTTTTCTAATCCTGGTGCAGGTCCAACCAATACTTCGATTGGAGTTACACGAGCCATATGATAACCTGTACCGTTAGCATCTCCTGGTACAACCACGTAGTAAACAACTGAATCAGGTTGCCCTGGTAAGATATCAAATGTAAAGTTAGTTGCTCCAGTAATTGTTGAAGTGTAGTTAGTTGAAGAAGCGTTGATTGTGTTGTATTCTGATTGTGTAAAGAATTTAACGTCTTTAGTGTTATTAGGCCATGCTGCGAATCTTCCTGAGATTCTACCAAATACACCGTATGCGTCAGTGATTGTTACGTTATCTGATTCGTTAACATCTGCTGTATAATAATCAAATCCTGACATTGTACCGTTGCCTAATACCCATTGGTTGATTAATTGAGCATCTGCAGTTGAAATAACGTTACCTACTGCCATTGAATCACCCTGTATTGCTAATCTTACGTCCCAATAAGTAGTATCTAATGGAACAGATATAGCAAAGTCCCCGTTTATATCTGTAACGTATGTTGAATGCTGTGACCATGTGTTACCGCCAGCTGGTCTTGTTTGTAAAGCTAATGTTAAATTCTTAGCTCCTGATCCAGTTACGTTGGCAAATGTTCCATGATAATCAAAGTTTTGAAATACGAAGTTACCACCGTAATTATGTAAACCTAGAGTTGTATCTGCTCCTTCCTGGGTAGCTGCATATTGTTGGAAGGTATTAGCTGCTGGTACAACTGACCAAGCTAATGGCGTAATAGATGCTAAGTTGTTAAATACTGACGAAGCAGCGTGAGTAAAAGTAATCTGAAATCTCTCACCGTCAGGTAATGTATACGTGGAGCTTGATCCAGTATAAACTAAGGTCATAGTAATGTAACCGTTTGCAGGATTGGTTATGTACTGGAAATCTAAGTTAGTAGGAGATCCTAGAAGAGATACTGTAGCATTGGTAAATGCTATTTTATCGTAGAATACTCTAAATTGAACACCCGTATACTTTGTAAGCGTAGTGTTTTTAGAAGTAATCTTTGCAGTGGTAATTCCCTGTGCAGTTGTACCGACTGTGTAGTTAGTGTCGATTATGGCCCAGATACCCGGTGAAGGTGCTGGTGGTCCAGATTGTGAAAATAAGTCAAGAGTTAGCGTCATAAAAAACGCTAAAACACCTAACATTCTTAGTGTCCTCATTTTTTTAGTTATTTAATTGGTTGTCTATCTATATATTTTTTTATGCCAAAAAAATGTTGTGATATATGTAAAAATTTAAAAATATGTTTAAATAATTAAAATGAGCTAAATGAATAAAATGAATAAAATACTTAAAATGAAAGAATTAAAAAGGGTCAAGGTGGTTGCGAATTCCTTGACCCTTAGATGATACTTGCGTAACATCACGGTCCTAAGCCGTGTAAGATAGAAATTTTTTAGTTCTTAGATAGTATAAATCTTATATTATATATCACAAATCATGGTGGAAAAAATAGAAATACCTCAGGGAAGAAAATTAGAGAAAGATAGATTAGAATTATATGAACTATTTAGAAAAAAACATCCAGGGGGAAACAAAGAAATGCAGAAGAAGATGTGTTTACAGATAGCAGACGAAAGAATTAAGGTATATAAGGAGATATTTCAAGAAAAATAGAATTTTCTTTTTTTTGTTCAAATATAAATTTCTACATTTGTTATATGAAAAAATCTTTCCTAATATTATCTTTGATTTCTCTATCATTCTTACAATCTTGTTTAGAAGTTAAGAAAAAGGAAGAAATCATAAAATGCGTAGTTACCTCCTGTGAGGAGATTCACCCCATATCTGTACATGACGATATAAATCGTCCCCTTGGATATAGATTACAAACATCTTGTGGAAGATCCTTTAGAAGTAAGATTAAATATGAAGTTGGTGACACTATAGGCGTTACTAGGATTAGCTATCGATAGTTTTATCTTAAAATGGGAATATATAATTAAAAATATATTCCTATGTTACTTAAAAATGGATCTAAAGGAGAAGATGTAAAAAAACTCCAAGAAAAATTAGGACTGGCCGCAGATGGTTCTTTCGGTCCTGGTACAGAATCAAAAGTTAAAGAGTGGCAATCAGCTAACGGATTAACAGCAGATGGTATTGTTGGTGATGGTACTTGGTCTAAAATGTTCGCCTCAGCACCAGTTGCACCGACAGCAGCACCAGCCTCAGCAGCACCAGTTGCTATTCCTCCTTCTGCTTTCAAGTTGGAAAATTTAAAGGGGCATGTTCCTGATGCAGTTCTTGCACAGATTCCTGATACAGCAGCTAAATTTAACATTACAAATACTTTAAGACTTGCTCACTTCTTAGCACAGTGTGGACACGAGTCTGGAGGTTTTAAAGCAGTTTCTGAAAATCTTAACTACTCTGCTGACGGTCTTAAAAAGATCTTCCCTAAATATTTCCCAGGAAATCTTAACGAGTCTTATGCAAGACAACCAGAGAAAATTGCTTCTAGAGTTTATGGAAGTAGAATGGGTAACGGTGACGAAGCTTCTAAGGAAGGTTTCAAATTTAGAGGTAGAGGTTATATCCAATTAACTGGTAAATCTAACTATGCTTCTTTTGATAAATTCGTAGATGATGATATTCTAGGAAATCCTGATTTAGTTGCTACTAAATACCCTTTAATGTCTGCAGCATTCTTCTTTAATAACAATAGTCTTTGGTCTATTTGTGATAAAGGAGCAGATGATGCTACAGTTACAGCAGTAACAAAAAGAGTAAACGGTGGAACTATTGGATTGCCCGATAGAATCAAGCACTTTAAGGAGTACTACAATTTGCTTAAGTAATCATGGAGGCTAAGAACCAAAACCAGGTGAGTGGATTTTTCGACGTTTTTTTATCAAAGCTTAAGGAGCAATCGTTTGTGATTCTCCTTATGCTTGGTGTTATCTATTATCAGAATAGATTAATGGAGGAAAGAGTATCGTTTTGGCAAAAGCAATATGAAGAAAAAGAAGCTTATATTAAAAAAACTACAGAAAGCGATAAGCAAATTCTGTTGAATAGAATAAACTATCTTCAAGATCAAAGGGATAAATTCGTGGAGAGTACAATTGAAGAAGAAAAAGCAAAATAAAGAGAAAAAGAAAAAGATGAACGAAGAAGTAGAAACAGGAGCAAGCGCATCTACAAACGGAAGTGCGGCTACTCAAACAGGAAATGAAAATGTAGGAGCAAGTGCAGATGCAAGCTATGATGCTTCAGCAGAAGCACACGCAAGTGCAGAAGCAGGTATCGATGGTACTATGGCTCACGCAAGTGCAGAAGCAGGTGTAAGTGCTGAAGTAAGTGCAGAAGCAAATGCAGAAGCTCACGCAAGCCAAGATTTAGGTGGTGGAGTAAGTGCTGAAGCAGAAGCTGATGTTCACGCAGAAGCACACGCAAGCGCAGAGGCAAGTGCGGAAGCACACGCAGAAGCAGGATGGGACGGATCTGATGCTAAGATTGAAGCAGGTGCAGAAGTTAGCGCTAGAGTTGAAGTTGAAGCAAGTGCAGAAGCTCACGCTGAAGCAGGACTTGATACTCCACTAGGTGAGGTTAAAGTTGAAGCTGATGCTGAAGGACATGCTGGAGCTTACGCTGAAGCTCACGCTGGAGTGGAAGGACATGCGAGCGTAGGCGAACATGGTGTTGATGTAGGAGGTGGTGCTATGGCTGGTGCTGGTGCTGGTGTAGAAGCTGGCGGTAAAGCTGGTGTAGATACTCCATTAGGAGGAGCGGAAGCAAGCGGAGAAGTAGGAGCTAGTGTAGGATTACAAGTTGGTGCAGAAGGCGAAGCACACGCTACATATAACGACGGAGAAGTAAGCGTTGGTATTAGCGGCGAAGCTGCTTTACTTGTTGGCTTAGATGCTGATGTTAATGTGGATCTTGATCTTAATCCAGCAATAGATCTAGCTGAAAATGGTGTAGATGAAGCTAAAAAATTAGCAGATCAAGCTGCTGAACAAGCTGCTGAAGCAGATAGACTAGCAAAAGAAGCTGCTGCTGCTACACAAAAAGCTGCTGATGATGCTGCTAGAGAAACTGAAAGATTAGCTAACGAAGCTGCTGCTGCTACACAAAAAGCTGCAGATGATGCTGCTAGAGAAGCTGAGAGATTAGCTAACGAAGCTGCCAATACTGCTAAGGACGTAGGTAATGATATAGATAAAGGCTTTAAAGATACCGGTAAATCAATAGACAAAGGATTTAAGAAAGCTTTTAAGTGGTAATATTATGGCTGAGATAGTTACTCTAACAAAAACTGAGTATTTAATTGGTCAATTAGATGAAGATCCTAATCCGATAATAGACATGATCCTATCCAATTATAACGAGGGTAGGAACATGTCTAAGGATATTACCAATATAAGATACGAGGACATCCGAATAAATTTTACCCCACAGATACAAAGAATTGCAAAAAAACTTTGCGATGAATGGTATGAATCATTTGGTAAAGAAATCGAATTATGCTGGCAAAATAAAGAAGGACAGGATCCTAATTCATCATTCTGGGCAGTGATACACAATCCAAACGAATCAACTAATCTGCATTCACACGAAACATCGGACAACTATGAAAGCGGTGCTCACGTTAGTGCAGCTATATGGGTACAAGTTCCTCCTAATAGTGGTAACCTAGTATTCCAATATAATGTTAATCCGTATAAAGTTCGTCAAGAAGAGATTGAAGCTAAACCGTGTAAATTTGCAATGTTTGACAGCACATTACCACATTACGTATCTAAAAATTTAAGTAATGAACAGAGAATTGTTATAAGTATGAATTTCAGGTACAAGAATTATTGAAATAATTGGATAAATAGCATTAAATAAAACTAAAAAAAATGTACACAAGAGAACAAATTGAAGGTGCTATTAAAGCTAAAGGTTATGTCTATTTTGAAGACGCTAACAACAAAGGATTTGATGTTAACATTATTGGGATCCGAAATTCTTCTACCGGACAGAATGTTACTAATGCTTTTGATGATCTATTAACTATATCATACAAGGATGAAACTGGAGCTTGGAAATATCACGAATGGCCAGCTACAACTGATCCAGGAAAGAAAGGGGTTTTAGAATATCATAACGCAGCTGGTGTTGCTAGATTGGTAGAGGGACAATATAGAGGATCTCATACAATTAGATTACACCAAGGTAAATATGAAGCATTAGGTCAAGCTAAAAACGTTAAAGTTTATAGAGACGCTAACAAAGACCTAAATTATGACGAGAATAAAATTCAAGAGGGTGTTTTTGGTATCAATATTCATAAAGCTGGTGCAGATTCTACTTATGTTGAAAACTGGTCAGAAGGATGTCAGGTATTTAAAAAATCCGCTGATTTTGAAGAGTTTATGAAAATTTGTAGAAAATCAAAAGATTTACACGGTAATTCTTTTACTTATACTTTAATTGAATCTACGGATATTAAAGCTTAAATTCTAGTAATCTTAACATTCAGGGGAGTGGAGCCTTTTATAATCCGGTGCCATTCCCCTTTTTTTATTTCTATAACACCTTCCATTTTAATTGGAAGTTTGTCGTCGAATTGAAATTTCCAGTCGTTATCGTTTAGTATCTCTACTACTCGATCCTCCATATCTATATGCCACTTAAGTTCTTCGTCCATTAGATCAGGACTAAAAGATCTTAAAGATACTTTATCAGAAACCCAGGATTCTTCGAATGGTAATTCACTCATGCTTTATATATTTTAAAAACTAAAACCGATAATTTGTGTAAAAATACTAAATACTAAATAGAAATCATTTTTTAATTTAATTAGTTTTTTCTATCTTTGCAAAAAATAAAAGAAATGCCACAGATATTTAAAGTAGGAGGATGTGTAAGAGATGGGATCCTAGGAATAGATTCTAAAGATATCGATTTCACATTTGTACTTGATAACCTAGATAGAACAGTAGACGAAGGATTTGATATAATGACACAGTGGCTAGAACACAAGGAGTTTACTATATTTCTTTCCACTCCTGAAATGTTTACTATTAGAGCAAAATTTCCTAAGGGTGATCCAAACGAAGGTCTTGTAGCTGACTTTGTTCTTGCTAGAAAAGAAGTGGGATACAAAGAAGGAACAAGACAGCCTATTTTGGAATTGGGAACTCTTGAAGATGATCTTATTAGAAGGGACTTTACCCTTAATGCTTTAGCAATTGCTCAGGATGGAAATTTAATAGATCTTTTTGGAGGACAAGAAGATTTAAGAATGGGTCTTCTTAGAACTCCATTAGATGCACATATCACTATGATGGATGATCCTTTGAGATTCTTAAGAGCTTTGAGATTTTCTATCACAAAAGGGTTCGATATACATTCCGATATCCTAGCTGCAATGACTCAACCAGAGATTCTAGAAAAACTAGAAAAGGTTGTTTCTGCAGAAAGAATTAGGGAAGAAGCTTTCAAAATGATGAAAGCTGATACAGTAAAAACTCTTGAACTATTTAGGGAAGTCGAGCAAACATTACCTGGTTTTACTAAATTAGTTTTTAGTAGGGGACTATGGCTAAAACCAACATTTGAGTTATGAGTGATGACACGTTTAAAAAAATGATGGATTTTTTAGATTCTGAAGAGGGTAAAAAATCTATACAAGAATTTGGAGAAAAAATGAAAAGAGAAGATGAGCGAAGGGATAGATGGATCGAAAAATTCAGGGAATTAGCAGAACCAGATATAGACTCTGCTCTATCTAGGTTAATTAAAAAATACGATTCTGATGAATACGTAAGGAGAGAATATTCTCTTGGATACGAACCAAGAGAAAAATTACTATGGATAGCCTTTAATTATGCAGAAAAATATTGCAAAGAGTGTACAGACGAGAAATACCTGAATATGTTTACTGGTTCAGCTTATTACATAGGTTCTTACGTGATCCAGGTTATGCACGGACAAGGATCAGTGATAAGAATAGATAAGATAGATATTTAATCTTCAAATCTTTTCTTTCCTGATATTATATCTAAATATTCCGATAGAGTAAGATCTTTACCGTCTTTTTTAATGATAATATTTAGTATCTGTTGATCTACATTATCTGTTGTAGTTCTATCCTCTATATCAAGAGTACCTAATCTAAAAGATAAATCGTTAATCATGGATTTACGGGTTTCCTCCGTATTAAATTCCCATTGATATCTAGCTAAAACCCCTTGTATCTCTTCTCTTAACAGATCTGATTCAACAGAAGAGGGAACTAACATATTAAAAAGCTTGTTATTCGTTAAGTGTAAGGACATAGTAGGGACAAGGCTAACCTTCATCATTAGAACAGGGGAAAAAGTTGCTTCATCGATCCAATTTTCGAATTCAAAATCTTCTATCTTATCCTTGTTAGTTTCAAGAAAATCTTCAATAACTTCTAAACATCCTTCTGGATCATCCTGTAGGTCTTCTAAGCTAAATACAAAAAACTTTTTTAAAGTTGGTTCTCTTCTTTGTAATTCTTCTATTTTTTTAAATATCTTATCTCTCATCGCTGTATATTTTTTCGTTGAATTTTTGTAGAATCCTCCAGTTCTTCGGAAGGAATTCGTTTTTTTCTGGATCTATCCGATCAAATTTTCTCCACTCTCCAAAAAGATCTTCTCCGTTTTTTATCTTATCAAAGATGTAATTCTCATCTTTGTAATAATCCGTGTTATATTCTTGGTGTGAAAAATCATTTAGCTTTGCTGATATCCTAGAAGGCCCGCCAAAATAAGTAAAATGCCATCCTCCTTTTTCCCACCACTGGCAATCAAAAGTTAATCTGCATTCTTCTATGCTTCTAGATTTAAGGTTACCCCAGTTTATAACTTTAGGATGGTACCATTTCTCTTTTTGCCTATTCAAAAGAGAACCGAAGTAGTTGTCCATTTCCAATTTAAAAATACCATTGAGATCGTATTTTTCTTTGATGTATAATATTCTTTCGGAATTTGGTATTTCATCTATATCTGTGATAATAACTACTGAATTATCATTAAGGCACATTGAATGTAAAAAAGGAAGTGAAGAATTACGTTGGTATTTTTCTCTACTCCAGGCATCTGTAAGATTGTCGGGAACGTAAATTTTTATATGTGCTACTTTGTCCCACCACTTTTCAAACCTCCATTTGTTTTCTTCAAGTATAAAGGGTTTAAAATCTCCTTTAAATGTTTTGTTTGCCTCTACTATAATAAACTTGTCTACGACATCGTAAAGCTCGTTAAACCTTAGCTCTAGAAGCTCTAGCTCGTTGTAAAACGTAAAACAATCTACTACGGTTTTCATTTAGATACCTAGAATTTTTTTCCATATTGGTCTCTTGGTAAAAGAAACTTCGTACTTGATGAAATTAAGATGTGCATTTTTTGTTGCGTGAAAAGCCAATTTTTCTACAAGATATATTTTTTTATCCGATTGATCTGATGTTGGCGAATTTTCTATTATCGATCTAGCACCTTTGTTTTCTACAATGTAGACCCCAGGCTCGCTATTTTTAGTAAATCTTCCTACTATTATGGTATTGTCTGAGAATTTCATATTATTGTCTACAAATACCATTATTCTTCCATTTAATGTACCAATGGAAGTTATCTCCTGCGGATTAGATAATGAAATATCATTGGGGTCAATAATAAATGATGCATGACCCTGAATTAAAGATGCAGTAGATCTTCCACATAGAATAAAATCTGCGCTTCCTCTTAAGCTTCTTGAAGTTATCGTATATGAGCTAGTCATAATCTTTCTAAAAAGATTTTCAGAGGCTTCTCTTGAAGAGATGTAGATATAATCTTGAAATGTTATTTTAGGAAAAATCTTTTTAATAGTCTTTTTCCATCTAGAAAGAAGTTCTTTATCTGACATATCACCAAGCTTATGATAGAGTTCAGATAATTTTTTTTGTTTGTTTGCTAATGATTCAGATTCTAAAGCATTCATAATCATAGCTTCACCGTCTACTGAATGGAATTGCTTAAGATCCTGTACTATCGAAGTATTGAATTTTGCTGCAATCCTAAAGTTTTGTAAGCTTATATGCTCATTTTGAGTTGATAGTTTTATCTCGTTATTTTCACGATCCTCTAAATCAAGATACAAAATAGTATTAGTTGTCGTATCAGTGTTTAAATTACAAGCTGTTTCTAAAAATTTCATATTATGATTTTTTTATTTGTGTTAATAATCCTCCGAAAGCTTCTTCTAAATTTCCATAAAGAGGTATGCTATATCTAGAACAAACGATTTGTACATTTCCCTTTCTCCAAAATCCATCTGGACAACAAACTATTATTTTGCTAGACGCTGCATATAATCCCAGCTCTAATAATGATATTGGTGATTTAGTGTTAGGCGAGAAGTACATAAATATAATATCGCATTCATCCAGCTTGTTCATCTCCCAATTAACTTGGTGATTAAATTCAGGATTAGATTCTTCCTGTTTCCATGAAGAATCCCAAGAATCCCTTCTAGGATTAAATAGGGTGGCATCTAAATCTAGCCCTGAAAGTTTATGAGTTATCTCATCTTGCCAGTTTTCAGCTGCTCCCATTTCTATAGATCCTGCAAGAAAAACAGTGACCCCGATATTTTCGAGATCACTGTCTGTTGGTTTTAAAATTTGTATTGACATACTTATTTTAGAGTCTCAGCCGGTGGATTGTTTCGTATTTCTTCCAATTTATCTGATTTCTTATCAGAGATTTGCTTTAAAAGCTCCATCCCAAGAAGTCCTGATATAGGACCGTTACCTCCATCATTTCCAGTGATAAGTATTTCTGGTATGATTTTAATTCCGTTCGTACCTATCATCTCAGTAACTTTTAATTTACCGAAATTGTCTTCACCCATTGCCTTAACTTGTAGATCGTAAGCTTCTGCAGTTGCTTTACCGATTGCCTCGATTTTACTTGCTTCTGCGTCTCCTGTTAATTTGATCTGAGAAGCATCCGCTTCAGCCATCATCTTCTTAGCTTCTGCTTGTGCACCTGCTTTAAGTTTCATTGCCTGTGCTTCACCTTCTGATCTCTTAACCGATGCTTCCGCTTCACGTTGTGATATCTCTACCGATTGTTGTGCAGCAACCATTTTACCTTGCATATCAGCTAATGCCTTAGCAGACTCTAAAGTCTTACGTTGATCCTGAGCTTTACGTTGTGTTTCAAAAGTTACCTCCTCCTCTTGTGCAATCTTACGATCTGTAAGAGTTTTCATAAGTTCTGCTGGAGGTGTAATATCTCCAATCAATGTATCTACTGCGTGTACATTGTATTCTTCAAGTACTTTGCTGATTGATTCTTTTGCAGCATTTTGTCTTGTTTGACGTGTGCTTAAGAAAGAAATAACATCTGAATCTTGTGCAGAGTTACGGAAGTAGTTACCAATTGTTGGTTCAAGTACCTGTGAAACTAGATTTGACATAGATCCAAATCGAGCAATTACCTTAGGAGCTTCAGTTGAAGGTATGTGAATGATCTGCGATACATCCAGATTGAACGGGAAACCGTCTTTAGAACGAACTGTGATTGTACTTAAGTTCTTATCTAAGTTGTGAGATTCACTTCTAGCATTTGCCCAGTTAAGAACCAGATTTGTTGTAGGTACAACCTCTATCTTTTGTGTGTAAGGGTTAACTGCGTATTTACCTGGATCTAGTGGTGTAATCCAAACACCTTTTTGTCCTTTCTTAACGATATTACCATGTTTGAAAGTATCTCCTGTTTGATCTATACCTTCATCACCTACGTAAGAGATAACAACACCAACGTGACCAATCGGAATAGATGTCATTTCTTTTTTCTCTACTTCAACTGCCCAAGGGTTTAATGTATACGAACCTGCTTGAATAACTTGTGTTTGTAAGCCTCTTTGTCCTCCATGATCTAAGAATTTATCAAAATCCTGGAAGTTGTTATGATCATCAACTGGTGATCCTGCAATGGCATTTTGATCTAATGGCTTACCATCAAGTGTTGTGATAATACCTACCATTCCATCCTCAATATAAGTTATATCTGCTTGAAACACTTCAAATAACTGTGTATTGATACGATAAACTCCATTGTTAAGATATCCAACTTGTTTACCTCTTTGTCCTCCGTTAGTTAAGAATGCACGTGTGTCTTGGTAATCGTCACATTCTACGTGACGTGCTAGGATAGCACCAGTAGGTAGCGACATACCATCTTTTGCAGTGATAAGACCTAGTTTTCCTTTCTCAACGATTATTAAATCTGCTTGATCGATTGAGTATTGCCAAACCCAATAAGCCCAGTATAAACCTGGCGCTAATGTATCTGCTTGATACCCTGGTTCTCCATTTAGAGCAATAATCTTACCGTCGGGTAAAGATTTGTTTGCTCCAAATAGGACGAATTTTTTGGTTACTAAACCAATTTTATCTTCTGGTATAATTACCATACCGAAGAAGAAACGAAGCGTGAACTTATAGAAGATCAACGCAAATACTGGGATGATTGTCCACCAGTAATCAAGAATTAAATGTAAACTCATTTTTTAGATTTTAAAAATTGTTTTTTGTAAAATTTACCCCCATTTCAAATGCCTCTTCTGCAGTGGGGGTTTTACTACCGAAGATAGGATGTTCAATATCAAAAATATTTTGAAAGTTAAGTCTTTTGTCTTGTGAATAATATCCTGACCAATATCCAAGGTTACTCTTAGCTATGTCAGTAGCTTCGTCCTTTGATATTTGATTTTCTGATTTATCTAAGATCCATACGGAGTAATCTTCTAGATATTTCTCAGCAACAGGCTTATCCTGAATTTTCATTGCTAAGTAACCTATTTCATCGTAGGTTAATTCAGCTTTGTTCTTTGGGTTAAAAACTATCATTCTTTCTAAATTTTAAAGTTCACTTAATAAAATCATCTCCTTGTCCCATGCTCCTAAAATTTGCCAGTAGAATCCAAAAGGACTTTGAACTAGCAAAATTGGGTCTCTTTTCTCGTAGGCTTTTCTAAATTTGTCAGGCTCAGCAATCACATAGAAGACTGGTTTTTTACTGCAAATCTTATCCATCTCCTCAGTGTATGCTTTCATGACTGCAATAGCATCATCTGGAAATTCAGGAACAAAGAGATCCGATGTGTTCATAACCAGATCGTATTTGTCAAGCAGGTTATCAATCTTCTCGTCGGTAGTGTTTTGGAACTCGTTAAAAAATGCTTTGTGTACTTCCCATTTTTTTCTGTTTTCCAGTCTTTCAATTAAAGCATCAACTTCACGTTTAGCATACTTCTGAACTATAAGTTCGCTCTTGTACTTTAAGACATCAATCTTGTCCTGTAGGTTGCTCAAGGTCCATGGTGTTGGAATTGTTTCTAACTGATCCAGAACATCGATAGGTTTGATTACGATTTTTTGAGGGGGCTGTGTGGTCTTTGGCATTTCTTCGTCGCCCTCCCCCTCTGATGATGGCTCATTGACTCTGATTGAGCCTGATACGTTGTGTGCAATAAAACTGTTACCTTGATACATTGAACCATAGTTCTTAAAATCAAATAGGAAGCTTTCATCCAATCCCGAAGAACCCATCAATGTAAAAGTTGATTCCCCGGATTCGTTTTTGCTATTTTCTTTTTTACCAAAAAGATTTTTAAAGAATTTTATCATTGTTCTTGTTGTTTATTTTCTGTTATCTTTTGAATGTAAGTTTCCCAACCCATTTTTTTAGCATAATAAGCTACTTTAACAGTATGACTAACCATTGCTCCTGTTTGACCCTGTGATTCTTCTGGGCTTTCTTCATTTAAACACATATATTTAATCATAGGATCCATAACATCATCAGAAGTATTCACGTTTGTAGTTGTTATTAGATCAAATAGTTCTGGGTTATTATCAAAATACTCCACACCTCTGATAACCATTCTTTGGCATTCTAATTCATAATCACATGGGTTGTTAGGATCCTCTGAAAATCCGCTTAAAAAATCCCCAACAGGGTACTTGTATTTTACTTGTTCTTTCATTGTTCTTGTTGGTTAAAGGTTATTAATATTTCTTGCTTTGTTTTACTTCCATCAAAGTAGCATAAATGATTTTCTAACTCTTCTAATGAAGAAAATTCACACTTGGTGTCAACTGCATTATTAACCCACGCATCTACCCACCACCATCTAAAAATAAAATGTTTTTGTTGGATAATATAAGTAATAACTCCATCTACATTTGTTCTTTTAACTATTCTTACTTTTTTCATTGTTCTTGTTGTTTAAAGGTTTAATAAATAAATCCCAAATCCCAAATGAACAATAAGCATTAGTAACTCTACTGCTTTTGCTCCCATATCTTTTTGGTTTAATAATTTTATTCCATTACTTACTGACTTAAGTATAAGGAATATTCCAATTAGTGTTGTCATTGTTCTTGTTGTTTAGTTTTAAATTGCATATCCCCATTCAAATCCACCTGCTGTGTTTGCTTCATGATTACAACATCTATTGATATTAGCTACTTCAACTCTGTTCTTTACTGAAGCTATAATAGCTGAATCATAGCTGCATACGTAAAATCCTTTATAGTATTTATGAACAGGCTTTGCATGGTGTTGAGTGCAATTACTTACATCTCCTATTTTATTGATAATTCTTTTTTTGCCTTTTACTTCTCTAAATTGCATATTGATAGTAGTTAAAACACTTCCATTAAGGCAATTATTTAAAGAGCCTTGTGGTATATCAAGCTGTTTTTCAAGTTCTACTATTGTTTTTACAATATGTACTTCTAATAAGTGACCTTCAAGGTCATACATTGCTATTTTCATTGTTCTTGTTGTTTAAATTCTTGACTATACCATTGTTCAAATTCTTGTTGCCAATCACCAAAAGTAATATCTCGGTCTTGTAACCAACCTTTTTTTATATACTCCTTCTCCATTTCTTTGGCTTGTTCAAACCAAACATTTATATTTTCTACCATTTCTTCCGTTGAAGCTGTTGCCATTTTTATCTGCAACCATTCTACTGCTGTTCTCATTGTTCTTGTTGTTTAGTTAGTTTTTCTCTTGCTTCTATAAGTTTTTTAATAAGAAACTTATCTAAACTTATAGGTAAATATTCTTGAGCACGATACTCATCATACTCATTTAAAATCACCCATTCTTGTATTTCTTCTGTGGTAATTTCAATATTATCTTGATTTAAAGGTTTCATTGTTCTTGTTGTTTAGTAATGCCACCCTTTTTTAAATGCTTGATTGTAATCATCATGTCTTCTAAGCATCCATTCTAATACTAGTACTAATA
>Ga0209087_1000586_pt1 | contig 22762 bp, 24 predicted proteins | sample S_130805_EF_Meta_FD_187321 | JGI IMG/M metagenome (GOLD analysis project Ga0209087, IMG submission 187321) | Freshwater microbial communities from Lake Simoncouche, Canada to study carbon cycling - S_130805_EF_MetaG (SPAdes) (version 2) | ecosystem: Environmental > Aquatic > Freshwater > Lake ... | reverse complement strand
TGGATTACTTCTCAGCGCAGCGTTTGAGCCTATTGCGATGTGGTGGTTAGCGCCTATTGGACTCGCCTTGGCGATGTATGCGCTGGACAGGAGTGCGCACAAATATTTGAGTGTTCTGTTCTTTGCGCTCACATTCAATCTTGTCTTATTACATTGGACCAGCATCTATGTCGGTTCTCTGCCCTGGATCATCTTGGCAACTGGTTTAACTTTGTTTTATCTACCCTTAGTTTTAGTTAAACGTCTTGGAATCTCCTTTTTCCCATTGATATTTATTGTCTTAGAAGAAACACGAAATCATTTCCCTTTTCAAGGCTTTGGTTGGGCAAGAATCGCTTATTCACAAGCCGATGCACCTTATGCAAAGCTTGCAACTCATGGGGGAGCGGTGGCGCTTTCAGCCATTACCGTCCTCATTGGACTATCGATCTATCATTTGTCGCAAAAGAACTTGAAGATATTGATTCTTTTGCCTATAGCACTTGTTCTCATTCCAATAAATGTGGAAACAGTCGGAACAACGAAAGCTTTTCTTATCCAAGGAAATGTTCCACAATTGGGTTTAGATTTTAATTCAAGAGCTAAAGAAGTTTTCAATAAGCATGTCAAAGAAACTAATGATGCATTGAAAACTAATAAGAAAGTCGATTTCATTCTTTGGCCTGAAAATGCAGTAGATGTTGATCCATTTAGAGATCCAGAGATATTCGAGACACTAAATACTTTCGAGACACCTTTAATCGTTGGTGCGATTGTTAATCGAGATAAGGAAATTCTCAATACCTCAATATTGTGGACAAAAGAGGCGCAGAATGTCTATGTGAAACAACATCTGACACCTTTTGGGGAATATATCCCATTGCGCTCACTCGCCTCAAAAATATCGCCACTAGTTGATGATGTCCGCGACTTTAGCCCCGGAGATGAATCGACAATATTTACCATTGGCGCTGCAAAGATCGCACCGATTATCTGCTTCGAATTACTCGATGATCAGATCCTTCAGGATGGAGCAAAATCATCGAATGTTTTGGTTGTGCAAACAAATAGTGCAACCTTTGGAGATTCGGCGGAAAGTGCCCAGCAACTGCAAATAACGCGGATTCGAGCTATTGAACATTCTCGAAATATTCTTTCAGTGTCGACAACTGGATATTCGGCAGTTATTGATTACAACGGTAAAGTTAAGCAAAAGACTCAAATGGGAACTGCCGAGCATCTTTATGCCGAAGTTGATCTAATTTCGAGCACATCACCAAGGGATCGATATGGGGATTGGGCCTTAATAATCACGCTTATCTGGCTTCTTTTAGTTGCCCGTGGTGGGTATATATACCGCCGATAAGTTACATTATGTAAACTTATACGAACTCAGAAATTGGTGGACAGGAGCAAATCAAGTTCCTATCCCCGTGGGCGCCATCGACGCGGCCCACTGGTGGCCAGTACTTACCGCGCATTCCGATGATTTCTCCGCCGACAAGACCACTGCGCACTAATGGAAGTCCACCGCTTTCTCTGGAATAAGAACGTTCCCAGTTTGGCGATAAAACGCTTTCAATGGTGTGCGGTGCATGGCGCAAAGCTGACTCCTCCACTGCAATCTTGCCATCCATAATCTCAGTGATTTCACCGTGGATAGCAGCCATTGCAGCAATAAAGCGATCAATCTCAGCGATATCTTCACTCTCGGTTGGCTCAATCATGAAAGTGCCAGCAACTGGAAAACTCATCGTCGGTGCATGAAATCCATAATCCATTAACCGCTTTGCGATGTCATCGACCGTAACTCCACTAACTTTGGTGATCTCTCTCAAATCTAAAATACATTCATGCGCCACTCGGCCATGTTCACCTGTGTAGAGAACAGGAAACATCGGATTTAACTTCGCTGCCATGTAGTTAGCTGACAAGATTGCAACGGAAGTTGCGAGTGTGAGCCCTTCCCCACCCATCATCCGTATATATGCCCATGAAATCGGCAAAATGCTTGCAGAACCAAATGGTGCACCACTAATTGGTCCAGGACCAGTAGCCGGTCCTGCTAATTCATCCAAAGGATGGTTGGGCAAAAATGGGGCTAAGTGAGCACGAGAAATAACTGGTCCAACTCCTGGTCCCCCACCACCATGTGGAATGCAAAATGTTTTATGCAAATTCAAGTGCGAAACATCTGCTCCGAATTTTCCAGGCTGGGCTAAACCAACTAGTGCATTCAAATTTGCGCCATCAACATAAACCTGACCGCCGGCATCGTGGACAAGGCCACACAATTCGGTAATTGCAGATTCAAAAACTCCGTGTGTGGATGGATATGTGACCATAATGGCCGCCAAAGCCGTTGAATACTGAGCAATTTTGGCCTTGAGATCATCAAGACTGACATTTCCATGTTCATCGCACTCAATAACAACCACCTGCATTCCAGCCATAACCGCACTTGCTGCGTTCGTGCCATGAGCAGAGGATGGAATCAAGCAGATAGTGCGACCTTGATCACCACGAGAATCGTGGTAGTTGCGAATAGATAAAAGACCAGCAAACTCCCCCTGGCTTCCGGCATTGGGTTGCAAAGAAACTGCGTCATAGCCAGTGATCTTAACTAACCAGTCTGAAAGTTGATCTATCAATTCCCTAGTGCCAGTATTTTGTTTGGCTGGGGCAAAAGGATGCAGGGAAGAGAACTCAGGCCATGACACAGCTTCCATCTCTGTGGTGGCGTTGAGCTTCATTGTGCAAGAACCCAATGGAATCATCGTGCGATCTAGTGCTAAGTCACGATCAGAGAGTGTGCGCAGATAGCGAAGCATTGATGTTTCAGAGCGCATGGTGTTAAAGATTGGGTGAGCCAAGTAGGTAGATGTGCGATTCGCGAAGTCCGGTATCGACTTACCAGCTACCCCTACTGCCCCACCACCAAATACTTCGCAGAGATCTGTGAGCATTTTCGCATCTGTTGTTTCATCCAGTGAAACACCCACATGTGTTGTGTCAATGATTTTTAAATTTATCTTTTTTTCTTCGGCCTTTTTGTGCAGCGCTGCTGCATCCTTTACTTTGATGAGTAAAGTGTCAAAGTAGTGTGCATGAACTACTGTGTGTCCAGATGCCGTAACTGACTTGGCTAACTCCTGTGTCTGTCTGTTTACACGCGATGCAATAATCTTTAAACCTGCTGGTCCATGCCACATTGCATAAAACGCACTCATAACTGCCAAGAGAACTTGAGCCGTGCAAATATTGCTTGTGGCCTTGTCTCGGCGGATATGTTGCTCACGAGTCTGTAGCGCTAAACGAAATGCCGGGTTTCCATGTGAATCAACACTCTGCCCGATTAAACGTCCCGGTAAAGATCGCTCTAACCCTTCTCGAACTGACATGAAACCTGCATGCGGTCCACCAAAACCCATCGGAACACCAAAGCGTTGGGCCGAACCAACGGCAATGTCTGCGCCCCACTCCCCTGGTGGTGTTAGAAGAGTTAGCGCTAATAGATCTGTAGCAGCTATCAGTAGACCTTCTCGTGCGTGCACCCACGTTGCAAGTTCGCTGTAATCGATAATTTGACCGTGCGTATTTGGATATTGAACGAGTGCTCCAAAAACTTGCGGATTTGACGGCATCTTGGATAGGTCAACGACTTCGACCTTGATGCCTTGTGGCTTAGCACGTGTTTGTACCACTGCGATAGTTTGTGGATGAACATTGTTATCGATCAGAAATACAGCATCATCAGTGCCTTTATAAACCCTACGGGCTAGCGTCATAGCCTCGGCCGCTGCCGTACTTTCATCGAGCATTGATGCATTTGCTATTGATAGAGCTGTTAAATCGCAGACCACAGTCTGAAATGCAAAAAGTGCCTCTAAACGGCCCTGTGAAATCTCCGCTTGATATGGAGTGTAAGCGGTGTACCATGCTGGGTTTTCAAAAACATTTCGCATAATCACCGGCGGTGTGATTGTTCCGTAATAGCCTGACCCAATCACATTGCGATAGACATCATTCTTATTCGCAAGTGCACGAAGTTCTGCAATAACATCAACCTCATTGAGGGCTGTAGGTAATGTCTGACTTAGTTTTTGGGTGATTGCGATATTTTTTGGAACTACATCAGCGATGAAATCTGCCATCGATGAGTAACCAAGTTCCATCAACATGGTTTGTGCTTGATCCTCAGAAGGACCTATATGCCGACGTGAAAAAGCGTCGTAATCAACCATGGACGAACTTCTCCTACCCATACAAGCGGGCCGTGAGCGACCCGAAGTGGCTAAGAATATGTCGTTTTAAGCGCCTTTGCTCTTTCGACGTAGTGAGAGCTCATCGTTAGATTCGACACTCTCGCTTTGACCAGTTATTTCACCCTGTAGCAGTGAGAGTGAACCCTCGACCTCATGCCAAACTTTCCCAACTGCGATTCCAAAGACCCCCTGACCACCTGCTAGTAAGTCGATGATGTCATCGGGACTTGCGCACTCATAAATGGATGCACCATCACTCATGAGTGTCATGCTCTCAAGCTCAACAACTCCCCGGCTGCGAAGGTGATCAACAGCGGTGCGAATGTTTTGCAGCGATACGCCAGCATCAAGTAAACGCTTCACGATCTTTAATACAAGGATGTCCCTAAACCCATAGAGTCTTTGAGTTCCGGAACCACTTGCAGTTCTAATGCTTGGCTCAACTAAACCTGTGCGCGCCCAATAATCTAACTGGCGGTATGTAATACCGGCCGCAGAGCATGCCGTTGCGCCACGGTAGCCAATTTCTAGTTCCTGGGAAGTCACGGGGAAACTCGTTTCTCTTGGGGAGTGATGTAAATCTAGGGTAGGCAGGGCCTGTGTTCAACGACCGACACGGTCGAAACCTCTACTAGAGATTGAGGGTTGAGAGCCTTAGCCCGCAAAATCCTCTGGGTTGATCTGGTCTAAGAACTCTCTAAAACGCTCCACCTCTGTGTTCTCATCCCCCGGAGCACCCTCTGCCGGGATCTCAATCCCAATCTCATCGAGTAGCTCTGAACTAGCCAAGATGTTGGCAGTTGCCCGCAACGCCAGTGCGATGGCATCGGAGGGTCTGGCCGAGATGGTGTGCGTGTTTTGCGAACTATCTCTGAGAATCAGATTGGCATAAAAGACACCCTCATCGATGTGAGTCACATGCACCGCCGTCAACGTGGCATCGAGTTGTTCAACAATGCTTTGGGTTAAGTCATGAGTGAGCGGTCTTGGCGGTTGAACACCTTGCTGGGCAAAAGCGATAGCTGTTGCCTCAACTGCGCCCACCCAGATTGGCAGAAAGCGTGAGCCATCAATCTCTTTAAGTAGAACGATGGGCTGGTTGGAAGGCATTTCGACTCTGACGCCGATGACCTCCATGGAAATCATCATTGGTTATGAACGAAGGCGATGCAGTCCGCCACGAACAAGGGCTGCGTGAAGACGGATAGAAAGTGAGGCGATCTCCTTTTGCACCTCTTCGGCACGGGCCTTGGAGTCGGTGCCCTTCTGACGAGTCAGTGGCGTGATGACTTGCTCAATCAAACCGATCTCGCGATCTGCTGCTGATTTAAAAGAACGTAGGTGACGCGCTTCAATTCCAAAGCCAGCCATCTCTGTTACGGCTTTAGCTATTGCTAGAGCATCACCGTCGTAGTGACGACCACGAATGGTGATCAGGCCATAGCCCTCTAATTCAACGAGCTGGTCTTCTTTAAGTCCTGAGTTTTTCAAAAGCTCGTCACGAGATAGACGCATCTCTGACACTTCACCGAACGTGCTCGGCGCCATTTCACCATCAATAGTTGCTAGGCCAAGTGTTGGACGAGGAGCTGGAACTGAACCAGTTGCTGCCGGTACTAGGCCACGATCAATTGCATCCAAATTATCTTTGATGACTTTAAGAGGTAAGTACTGATCTCGCTGTGCAAGAAGGACATAACGCAAGCGCTCTAAGTCCGAGGTGGTGAATTTGCGATAACCCGATGGTGTTCGCTGCGGCTCAATCAGACCTTCAGATTCTAGGAAGCGAATCTTAGAGATTGTTATATCTGCAAAATCTGGGCGAAGTCTATTGAGAACCTCACCAATGCTCAGATACGCGCGAGCTGGAACTGCCATCGTAATTCTCCCCTAGTTATTTTCTGCCAGAAACAAATAGCAGATGGAACTTGCCAATTTGAATCTGGTCTCCGGAATGTAAGACGTGTTCTGTTATTGAATTGTTGTTGACATAAGTGCCGTTGAGTGATCCGCTATCTTTGAGTGAAAACCCTGCAGAGGTACTTTCAATCCTTGCGTGAGACCTGGAAACTGTTACATCATCTAAGAAAACATCGCTGGGTGACGAGCGACCGATGCTTGCACCTTGTGATGTAATCAAAAACCGTGAGCCAAGATTTGATCCACGATTAATAATCAACATCGCCTTTTCTTGTGACTGTGCGATTTCTTCGATAACGCTGCGATCTGCGGCTGTGACAGTGGCTAGAAACTCATCGAGTGCTCCAGCTGGGGAATCACTGGCAGTGCGCAGACCTAGGTGCAAAGTGGTGGTGAGTTCGCTGGCCGTTTGTTCTGCCTTCACTTATCTCTCCTCCTTCACCGTCAACCTGAGGCTGACACTAAAGGGGTGAGAGAGATTGGTCAAGCCGTGATTTGGGCGTAACCGGCAGCATCCATCAGCTCAGAAGGCGTACCTGAGACCTCAACCTTTACCAACCAGCCCCCGCCATAAGGATCGCTGTTGAGTAGCTCCGGAGTTTGGGAAAGTGCAGCGTTAATTTCGCTAACAACACCGCTAACGGCTGCAAAAATCTCAGATACTGATTTTGTAGATTCAATTTCCCCACACACTTTTCCGGCAGTGAGCGTTTCGCCAACTTTAGGGAGTTGAACATAGACGATGTCGCCGAGTGCCGCTTGTGCAAAGTCAGTAATTCCCATTGTGTAGAGAGTCCCAGTTGAACTTACCCACTCATGCTCTTTTGTGTACTGCAAACCATCAGGAATTGATGACACGTGGTCCTCTCATTCGCGAAAAGCCTTCGCGTCCATAACTTATACCGGTAGCAATGTAGAGGGCAATCCCCCAGATGGCAAAACTCCACCCCACAATGAAGGCGATAGTTCCGAGAGGTGTATCACCTTTGGCTAAAAGTAGAAATGGGAAGGCATACATGAGGTTAAAGGTTGCCGCCTTGCCTAAATATGTGACTGTAAAGGGAGCCAAGCCCTTTGATTTCATCATAAGAGTAATGAGTGCAAGGCATACGTCACGAGCGATCAGAAGAAAAATAATCCAACCCGGAACTATGTCGCGTATTAAGAAGACAATCAAAATGGTAAATATATAGAGACGATCTATAGCCGGATCTGCCAACTCACCAAAGCGCGAAGTTTGATTCCATGCTCTGGCTAACTTGCCATCAAAGTAATCGGTGGCTCCCCCAATAGCTAAAACAAGTATCGCCCACCCATCTGCTTCTATGGAAAGTGCCAAATAGACAAAGAGAGGAATTCCAAGAAAGCGCAGAAAGGTTAAAGCGTTAGGAAGTGAAATCAGTGACGAATTCATTACTTACTCGCGCTCTTTAACCCTGATTGCCACTTGCACTGGCGTGCCCGGAAACGAGAACTCCTCACGCAATCGCCGTTCAATAAAGCGGCGATATGAGGCCTCTATCCAGCCATTGGAAAAGACGACAAATTTTGGTGGGGCGATTCCAGCCTGGGTGGCGTAGTAAACCTTGGGCTGCTTGCCCCCACGAACGGGTGGCGGTGTAGCACCGATAAGGGCTCCCAAGAATGAGTTGAGCTTGGCCGTTGGGACACGCTTTTCCCAACTATCGAGGGCTGTGCGAAGAGCCGGTGCCAAACGATCTCGGTGCCATCCAGTTTTGGCTGCCACGTTTACTCGCTGCGCCCACTCCACTTGATCCAAATGTCTATCGATCTCTCGGTCCAACAGATCCCGGCGATCTTCATCTACTAAGTCCCACTTGTTCATCACAATGACCATGGCTTTTCCGGCCTCTTCAACCATGGTGATAACGCGCAAATCCTGCTCAGTGATTGGTTCTGACGCATCCAAGACAACAACGGCAACTTCACATCGCTCGAGTGCGGTCTGTGTGCGAAGAGATGCGTAGTAATCCGTACCCGATGCTTGGTTGGCTCGTTTCTTCAATCCCGCGGTATCGATAAATCTCCAGATCGATCCACCAAACTCAATGAGCTCATCTACTGGATCTCTAGTTGTTCCAGCCACATCATCAACGATGGATCTGTTCTCACCAGCTAGGGCATTGAGTAGTGATGACTTACCAACATTTGGTCGACCAATAAGTGCAACCTTGCGATAACCATCCTGAGTTTGTGCTCCCCCGACTTCAGGAAGTTCAGCGACGATGTGATCGAGTAAATCTCCAGAACCACGCCCGTGCAAAGCAGAAACAAAATATGGTTCCCCAAGACCTAAAGACCAGAGACCATGGGCTTCAGATTCTTCACGTTCGCCATCCACCTTGTTGCCGATCAAAATAAGTGGCTTTTTAGCTTTGCGCAAATGCTGCACCAAAATATCATCTTCATCTAACGCTCCCACTTGTGCGTCAACGACAAATGCCAACACATCGGCTTCTTGCATTGCAATTTCAGCGCCAGCACTTACTTGAACAGAGATGCCATCAGGTTTTGCTTCCCAACCACCAGTGTCCATGATGATGAATCGACGGCCGCCCCATTCGCATTCATATTGAACACGATCGCGAGTTACACCAGGTGTGTCCTCAACGATTGCTTCGCGACGCCCAAGAAAACGATTAATCAATGTTGATTTACCAACGTTAGGTCGCCCTAGAATCGCAACGATAGGCAATCCAAGAAGTGATCGTTGACGAAGTAATTCCCAAATTCGCTCAACAGTCTCATCTAAATCTAGATTTGTTGAATCAACTTCAACGGCATCAAAGGCCATAGAAAGAGGTGAAACCGTACGAGTAGAGTCAATAGAATCACGGGTTTCCAGTGAGCTCTTCACATCAACGCTCTTATCATCGGTTTCATTTTCACGACGATAAGCACGGGCATCTAAATCAGCCGTCAAATAGATCTTTAGGGCTGCATCTGGAACTACTACAGTTCCAATATCTCGGCCCTCAACAACAATACCGCGCGGTGCCTGCGCAATAATTTTGCGCTGTATTCCAAGGAGCTCCTCGCGAATCTGTGGCATTGCACTAATACGACTTACGTTTTCAGTGACAGAAGTTCCACGGATTGCGTGCGTTATCTGTGTGTCACCTGCAAATACATCTGGTGAATTAGGATTTGAAACAAATCTGATGGGTGCACTCTCGAGTGCTTTGAGAATCTCTATTGCTTCAACACAATTATTTTCTAAGGCCACCCACGTCACCGCACGATAGAGCGCACCTGTATCCAAATAGTTCCACCCAGCACGAATTGCGATTGCTTGAGATGTGCTTGATTTGCCTGCACCACTCGGGCCATCTATTGCTACGACTATGCCCATGTGATGAGCCTACTTCTATTTACGGATCGGATGCACGTTCCACCCGATCGAAGAGAGATGATTTGATAACTTGACTGCATCTTCTGCAGAAAGCGCCAAAGTGATTAATGCATTGAGTTGTCCTGGTGAGTGTTCAATTGCTAAATCTTCCACGTTTACTAACATTGCAGCACATTCATTAAATATTGCGCCCAGTTGACCTGGCTTATCGTCAATAACGATTGGAAGGTATGTGTATTCACGTGCTTTCCCGCCGTGTTTACCTGGAATTAAATTTCTTCCATCACGCCCCTTGCGCATAATCGCTGCAATCTTTTCTTGATCATCAACTGCTTCAATCATTGCGCCAAGTTCGTTGTGCAAGGCGGTGAGCAATCCTTTGATTTCCTTTGAATTAGAACTAATAATTTCTTTCCATAAATTCTCATCTGATGCAGCAATACGAGTTGTGTCGCGAAGACCAGCTCCTGCTAAATCAAGCCATTCAGGGGCAACGCCATGGAGTGAGCCAGCTAAGAGGGTCGCCGCAATCTGCGGTAGATGAGATACCCGAGCCACGGCGGCATCATGTGAAGCGGCATCTAGCTCAACACAGGTGGCTCCTAGGAGTTTGATTAAAGCTTTTACTTTAGAGACGGCGTCGGAATCGGTCTGTGCATCTGGCGTGATGATCCAACTTCTGGAAAGGAAGAGATCAGCGCGGGCAGACTCTGCTCCCCCGACTTCGCGGCCCGCCATTGGGTGGGTTCCAACAAATTGCCCCAAAGGCAGCTTTGATGCCTTAACCTTTTCTAGAGGTTCAACTTTCACACTGCAAACATCCATAAACGTTGAGTTGGGGTTTAGTGCATACTGCTCGTTTATGACCTGGGATAGGGCACTGAGAGGAGTTGCCAGAATAATTAGCTCAGGATCAGATAATTTGGTAGCTCCCGCCAAATCCTGGGCTAGGCCCTGATTTCGGCTATCCACATCGACCATCTCTACAGGGATATTTTTGGCAGCTAAGGCCAAACCAATTGAGGTACCTATTAAGCCAGCCCCCACAATACGAACTGAGCGCACCATTACTGAGCTATATCTCGGCGCAGGGCTACTGCCCCGTGTAGGTAAATATGAGAGATCTCTTCATGGCTCTTTACGCTCTCCACATGCAACATCGCGCGGATAACCATAGATAGAGCCCCAGGTACGTCCACTTCTACTGAGCCAATCAGTGGCACGGAGGCAAAGCCAATCTCGCGACACGCAGCCGCTGGAAAGGCTGCTGTTAAATCAGGAGTTGATGTAAAAAAGACAGAGACGACATCACTAGGCGTCAGTGAGTTGGCATCCAAAATAGCCAGGATCAGCTCTTTAACCCCAGTGGCGATGGCTTCTGGGGTATTTGCGCTCACCTGGGTAGCGCCACGTATAGCTCTGATCGACATGGGACAAGGGTACCTTTCTCGGTCACTTTTTCGCTCGAATTTGAATACTTCTAAGATAGTTTAAGTATTTATCGATAAAACCTTTTTACGATAATTACTGGCAAATATCCCTTCTGCTGCCTATCAGTCCCAAGAACCTTTAATATCGACTTATCGCTACCCAGACCCCTTCGCAAGCGACCATTTAGTCGATAAAGATATATTCACTTCCAGTATTATCGATATATTGTTTTATTAACTTTATTACTTTTATCGATTAATAGTAAAGACGTCAAAGCCTTAAAACGTTACGTAGATTTGTTAATTCCCCCTCATTGAGGTTTCTCCAACGTCCTTCAGGGGTGTCGCCCAAGGAGATCGGCCCGAAGTGGGTGCGGATCAAACGCAGGACCTGGACATCGACCGCCTCCATAAGGCGGCGAATAATGTGGTAGCGCCCCTCGTGAATTGAGACCTCCAGCCAGGTTGGAGAGAGCTCTTTGTAGGTCAAAACTCGACCCATTCCATCCTCTAATTCGATGCCTTTGAGGAGGATTTTATCGATCCCAGTAGGCAGATTTCCCTCATGTTGGATGATGTATGTCTTCTCCAGGCCAAATGATGGGTGCGTGGCACGGAATGTTAGGTCCCCATCATTAGTCAAAAGGATCAATCCTTCGGAGTCCTTATCCAGTCTTCCGACGTGGAAAAGACGCTCTTTTCGAAGGTCAATGAAGTCACTCATAGATGGACGGCCATCTGGGTCATACATGGTTGACAAAACACCTTTAGGTTTATGAAGTACTAAATAAGACTTAGACAAAGAGCGAGTAATTGTCTCACCATCTACCATGACTTGAACTAATTCAGGGTCAAATTTCGAACCCATCTCGCGAATCGTTAATCCATCTACGGAAACTCGGCCAGATTCAATGAGCTCATCTGCGCCACGGCGGCTGGTAATACCCGCATCGGCAATTATCTTATTAAGGCGCATCTGGCCCATGGCTATCCTCCCGACAGTCAGGGGTGAAGGATAGCGCGGATATTAGTCAGTTAGCGAATCAAGGATTTCGTCTAGGCCATCCAAGTTAGGCAAATACGGGGCCAAGGCTGGCAGGTCTTCTAGGGAATTAAGCCCTAAGCGCTCTAAAAAATAGCTGGTCGTCTTATAGAGGATCGCACCGCTCTCATGTTCAATCCCTGACTCCTCTACCAAACCTCTGGTGACCAAGGTCTTCATAACGGCCTCGACGTTCACTCCGCGGATCGCTGACACTCGGGCCCGTGAGACAGGCTGGCGGTAGGCAATGACTGAAAGGGTCTCAAGGGCCGCCTGGGTAAGGCGAGATTGCTGGCCATCTAGAACGAACTTCTCAACGGCTAGGTGGTAATCAGGGTTGCTATAGAAGCGCCATCCCCCATTGATCTTGCGAAGGGAGAAACCACGATCGTCATAGGTTGTGACCAGGTGGGCCAGAGCGGCATCGACCTCATCAACGCTCTTTTCAAGAACCTGCGCCAAAATGATCTCAGAGACAGGCTCATCAACGACCATTAAGATCGCTTCGATAGAACGCTCAACTTCTACATTAGACATTCGTACTACCTTCTGTCGCTTCGTCATCCTCTGAAATTACGGGTATATCAAACTCATCGGTGATCTCGACTTCACCGGACTCTGAACCAGTCCATGAAATCTGCAGCTCTCCCATGGCAATCACCTGGTCAAAGCGCAAAACCCCTTGTCGATAGAGATCGAGCAGGGCTAGGAATCTGGCCACAATGACCATAGTGTTTTCAGCATCAGAGACTAAGTTTCTAAAGCTGAGCGATTTGGACCTGCGCAAAGCCTCAACCACTAGTCGAGACTCTTCAGCAACACTTACTAGTGGAAAGTGCAGATGCTCCACACTAACAACCGGAGAAACCTTAGGGGTCAGAACGCGCTCTGCGATCGCGGCAAAGCGTTGCGCTCCTACTCCAATCAAGACTTCAGGAAGCAAAGCGCTTAACGTCGGATCAAGGGCAACAACGCGTGGGAAGAACTTATCGGCCATAGTGATGCGCTCGCTAAAGGTCGCTGCGATCTCTTTGAAAGCTCGGTACTGAAGCAGACGGGCGAAGAGAATGTCTCGAGCCTCAAGCAGCGCTAGATCTTCTTCATCCTCTACTTCACCGCTTGGTAACAATCTGGCCGCTTTTAAATCTAACAAGGTTGCAGCCACAACGAGGAATTCTGTTGCCTGATCCAAGCGCCAACCCTCTCCTGAGGCCTCTAGAGCCCTAATAAAGGCTATGAATTCATCGGTTACCAGGCTCAGAGATATCTCAGTGATATCCATCTTGTGGCGAGAAATAAGCTGTAAGAGCAGGTCAAAAGGGCCATCGAAGTTATCGAGGTGGACAGAGAAAGCGCCAGCTACGGCGTTGACATCCTTTGATTCCTCCAGTGATAAATCCATGACGCCACCCTACTTCACAGTTGCTCCAGTTCTAGGTAGCGCGTAGGCTCGCGCTCAATTCAAGGAAAAGAGGTTTGACGCTTGAACGCTAAATCGACAAAGCAAGAAGATGTAGCAACTACTGCAACTCTTCTTGGCAAACGCGCGGCAAGTATCCCCACGCCTGCTCCAATTACTGAGCATGGGAATGCAAAAGTTGTAGCGATCTTCAACCAAAAAGGTGGAGTTGGTAAAACCACAACAACAATCAATCTTGGTGCTTCCCTTGCTGAGATGGGTCGTCGCGTTCTGCTCGTTGATTTTGATCCTCAAGGTGGTCTCTCACTTGGGCTAGGTGTTAATGCCCATTCACTTCCTTTAGAACAAACTGTTTATTACGCACTCATGACGCCAACAGCAAATGTTGATTCAATCGTTTTGAAATCTGCCGTGCCAGGCCTTGATTTCTTGCCTGCTAACCGCGACCTTGGAACAGCTGAAACCACATTGGGTGCTGAAATTGGCGGTCAGCAATATCTCAAGCGCGCCTTAGGTTCACTTCGTGATTACTACGATGTTATTTTGATTGACTGCCAACCAACTATGGGTCAGTTAACAATTAACGCTCTTGTTGCAGCTGATGAAGTAATCGTTCCTTTGCAATGTGAATATTTTGCACTCCACGGTTTCATTGAACTTAAGGGCAACCTAGATAAGGTGAAGACCTTCCTCAATCCAAATCTTCGCCTGGTTGGTATTTTGGCAACTATGTATGACAAGAAGACTTCTCATAATCGCCAAGTTCTAGAGCGCATTCTTGAGCAGTTCCCGCAAGATGTATTTGAAACAATCATTGCCAAGACAATTCGTTTTCCTGAAACAACTGTTGTTGGTGAACCAATTACTACATATGCAACTAGCTCAGGTGGCGCAGCTTCATATCGCCGCCTTGCTAGAGAACTCATTGCCCGAGGAGGCGCACGATGACACGCAGAGCAAACCTTCCAGGTGCAGATGAACTATTTCGTTCTACTACCCCGGCCCTTAGCGCTGTGCCTGCACAGAGTGAAACACCAGCACCACTAGTTCCACCTGCTATTGCAACTCCTAAAGCACCATCAAGTAAAAAAGGTGTCCGCACAATTGCACGTCGTCGTGTAACAACTGTTGATCGCTCCCCATCTGGACGTGAGCGCCATGATGAAAAAATCACTGTCTACCTTTCTCCAGATGAACTCTTCGAATTAGATCAAGCTCGTCTACAACTGCGTGGTGATCTTGGTTTAGCTGTTGATCGCGGTCGCATAGTTCGCGAATCAATTGCAGTCATCATTGCGGACCTTGAAGCTAAGGGTGATCAAAGTATTCTTGCCCGCCGTTTACGCGGACTCTAAGAACAACTAACCGCGTGCGCGCGGGTGAGCTAGTGAATAACTCTCTCTCACTTTATCGATAGTTATAAGCGTATATATCTGTGTTGTTGTCACTGATGCATGTCCCAATAGCTCTTGAACCACGCGGATATCAGCACCACCATCTAGCAAGTGCGTCGCATATGAATGTCTAAAGACATGGGGCGACACATGGGCCTCAATCCCAGCGTCTTTAGCTGCTCGAATAACCATGTTCCAGGCTGTTTGGCGGGTTAAACGCGCTCCCCTGGAGTTAAGAAAAAGGGCGGTATTAGTTTTGGAACTCTTAGCTGAAAGCATGGGTCGAATGCGCACGAGGTAATCAGTAATGGCCTTTGTGGCAAAGGAACCCAGTGGAACAATGCGCTCCTTCGCTCCTTTGCCACGAAGTTTAAGAGTTGTGATCTCACCATCACCACTTTGCGCACTTGCAATATCAGCGATGTTGATTCCAACAAGTTCGGAAACACGGGCCCCACTGCTATAGAGAAGTTCAATCATCGCTTGGTCGCGAAGAGTGATTGGTTCACTTTCTCTGTAGGCAGCATTGATCAGCGACATAATCTGATCGATTGTTAACGCCTTCGGCAAGCGCCGCTTTGATTGACTTGGCGCCATCTCAAATGTGGGATTAGCTATCCCAAACTCACTCATTGCATGTTTGAAAAAAGAACGAAGCGTTGAATTGATTCGACTGATGCTGGCAGGTGAAGCTTGAGCGGTTTTAAGTGAAACTTCAAAATCTGAAATGGTTTGCGGATCTACATCACCTAAGGCTCTCCCGTTAAGAAAGCTTTCAAACTTGACTAAATCTCTCCGGTAAGCAGAAATTGTGTGCACGGATAATCCACGCTCAATAGTTAAATGATTAAGAAATGAAGTAGAAACTAAATCAAAGTTCAATGCTTGCATATCCATGCGCTTTGGCTACGGCTGGTCTGATAGCTACTCGTGATTCGTGGACCTTAATCTCTTTAGGTACTCCAACGATCATCTACTTACCTTTCGCTGCTACCGCCGCTTGGATTAATCCAACGAAGAGTGGGTGTGGCTTAGTTGGACGTGAACGTAGCTCTGGGTGAGCCTGTGTTCCTACATAGTAAGGATGCACCCCTTGCGGCAGTTCCACAAACTCCACCAAGTCGCGTTGGGTAAACATGCCTGAGAAAACTAAACCAGCCTTTGAAATCTGTTCGCGATAGATATTGTTCACTTCATAGCGATGACGATGGCGCTCAGATATTTCAACTGATCCATATGTATCAGCAACAACTGAACCTTTAAGCAGATCGGCTTTATAGAGGCCTAACCGCATGGTGCCACCCATGTCGCCCACTCCTGCCACAACATGCTTTTGATCATCCATAGTTGCAATCACTGGTGTTCCAGAATCAGAGAACTCGGCTGAAATAGCATCCTTGATACCGGCTAAGTTTCTAGCAGCCTCAATCACCATACATTGCAAGCCCAAACACAATCCCAGAGTTGGAACTTTGTTCTCGCGAGCAAATTTAAGTGCGCCAACTTTTCCTTCTATACCTCGAATTCCAAATCCGCCAGGAACAACAATTGCATCCAACCCACTCAGATGCTTTTTCGCTCCCTCTGCACTTTCACACTCATCACTTGGTATCCAAACAATCTCAATCTTTGCCTCATTTGCAAAACCACCAGCGCGCAGCGCTTCTGAAACTGAAAGATAGGCATCAGGCAGATCAATGTATTTTCCAACTAAGCCAACCCGAACATGATGCTTTGGATGATGGACCTTCTCAAGCAAGGCATCCCATTCACCCCAAACGACCTCATGGCCACCCAGATCAAGGCGCTTAACAACGTAGGAATCTAAGCCTTCTGAATGCAACACCTTAGGGATGTCATAAATCGAGGGTGCATCCATAGCTGCAACAACTGCCTCAAGATCAACGTCACACATCAGTGAAATCTTCTTCTTCACGCCTAGTGGAATTTCACGATCAGAGCGCAACACAATCGCATCTGGAGCAATACCAATACTGCGAAGTGCAACAACAGAGTGCTGCGTCGGCTTGGTCTTTAGCTCACCTGATGGACCAATGTATGGAACCAGGGAAATGTGTAAGTAAAAGACATTATCGCGACCCACTTCTTGGCGAATCTGGCGAATAGATTCTAGGAATGGTTGAGATTCAATATCTCCCACCGTTCCACCAACTTCAGTAATCACTAAATCAATATCTGGTGAGGCCATAGCTCGAATACGCTCTTTGATCTCATTAGTAATGTGTGGAATTACTTGAACAGTTTCACCTAAATACTCACCGCGGCGCTCACGTGCAATAACGCGTGAATACACTTGACCGGTTGTGACGTTGGCTGAACCATGTAAATTGGTATCAAGAAATCTTTCATAGTGACCGATATCTAAATCTGTCTCTGCGCCATCATCGGTAACGAAAACTTCACCATGTTGAAATGGATTCATCGTGCCGGGATCAACGTTGAGGTATGGATCGAGCTTCTGCATCGTCACACGGATGCCACGAGCTACTAATAGCCTGCCCAGTGATGAGGCGGTGAGTCCTTTGCCAAGTGAAGAGGCGACTCCGCCAGTTACAAATAAGTATTTAGTCACATGAGGTTGGCCCATGGGAGTCCAACCTATCATTGCTTTGCCTATCGCTTTGACAAGGGCAGTTCTAGGAGCTCGGTGGCGTGCTCACGGGCGCTCACAGAGCTCTCCATTCCAGCCAACATGCGTGCAATCTCCTCAATCCGATCCTCTTTCACCACTTTGGTGACATTGCTTTCAGTAACTGAACCATCAGAGTTCTTTGTCACCACAAAGTGGGAATCTGCCCAAGCAGCAACTTGTGGCAGGTGGGTCACAACAATAACTTGTGCATGTTTAGACAGGGCATGAAGACGGCGACCAACTTCAATAGCCGCTTTTCCCCCAACTCCAGCATCAACTTCATCAAATACATATGTTCCAACGGGATGCGTTGCAGCTAAAACAACTTCTAGTGCCAACATCACTCGAGACATTTCACCACCGCTTGCACCCTTGGCCAATGGAACCAGTGGTCCATCTTTATGTCCTTGAATCAACATCGAAATCTCATCACAGCCAAGTGCCGTGAAATCAGACTCTTTCAGCGCGTTGTAGTCCGCGCTATTAATCTGGCAGTGAAATGAAGTGTGCGGCATCGAAAGTTGCTGGATTTCCTTGGTTACTTCGATTGAAAGCCGTGAAGCGCTTTCAGTGCGAATATTTGTCAGCGACTTAGCGTTCGCAACAAGCTTTTTCTTTATTCCACCAAGTTCACTCTCCAACTCTTTCAACCGCTCATCACCGCCTTCAAGATCTGCGATTGCATTCTTTGAGCTCTCAAAACGCTCAATAAGTGCAACTAGTTCATCATCAGGTGAGTTGCTACCGCCGTACTTTTTGATGAGCGCGTTAATCTCCGCTTTACGGTTATTCAAGAAATCTAGGCGCGCTGGATCTGCCTCTAAATTAGCTATGTAGGAAGCTAAAACACCCTTCGCATCATCTACAAGAAAAAAAGCCTCACTGACTCTTTGATAGAGCTCTTCGATTTGCGGATCTTTAACCCGCACGGAATCTAGAGATTTTCGAACAATTCCAAGTGAAGTAAGGGATCCTGTTTCCTCTTCCTCAATAACAGAGGATGCGCTTTGCGCCGCTAATCGCAGATCTTCGACACTAGATAAACGTGAAATCTCGGTCGAAATCTCCTGAAGCTCACCACGTTCTAGCTTTAATTTAGCCATAAGGGTTGCGAACTCTCGTAGCGCGGTTAGTTCGGCGTCTCTGGAATCAATACTTTTCTTCATCGCCGCTATGCGCGTCTTTAGATCATGATAACTCGCTAACTCTTTTTGATATGAAGCCAGCGCCTCATGCAGGCTCTTGCCACCAAAACGATCGAGCAGATCTCGCTGCTTGGCTGCCTTTGTCATATTCAAGTTTGCCGCTTGTGCGTGCACTTCCACTAAGTTTTCACTTGCAGCGGCCAACACACTTGATGGAACTGCAATTGCATTACTTGTTGCCTTGCTCTTTCCATCGGCGTTAACCGTTCTGGTCAGAATTAACTGTCCATCTTCGATCTGTAAGCCGTTTTCCTCGAAAGAACTGTGCAGAGATCTTGGAACGCTAAAACTTCCACTAGCAACTAACCTCTCGCTGCCTTTGCGAACAAGTGAACTATCGCTCTTGCCGCCCAAAATCAGATTCAACGCAGTTAAAATCATCGTTTTTCCGGCACCGGTTTCACCTGTCAAAACAGTCAGTCCTGGAGATATTTCAATCGTGGAGTGCTCGATAACTCCGATGGAGCGAATAGATATTTCTTCTAGAAATGTACGATCACTCACCGCGCCAGCCCTCAACGGGAAGTTTGAATTTGGCCACCAATCGATCACTAAAGACGGTGTTAGTTAAATGAGCCAACTTAACGACATGGGAATCCTTGGTGATGTGCACGCGATCACCAGCTTGGAGCGCAAACTTTCGCAAAGAGTCAGCTGATAGGACGGCATCCTTTGATTCAACATTAACGGCAATATCAGATTGCGGAGAAATAACTAGTGGACGGGAAAAAAGAGCATGGGCAGAAATCGGCAACACAACGATTGCATCTACTTCCGGCCAGACCACTGGTCCTCCTGCCGAGAATGCATACGCAGTTGATCCTGTTGGAGTAGAACAAATCAAACCATCGCAGCCCCATCGTGAGATAGGGCGTCCATCAATTTCAAGGAAGAGTTCAACCATTGATGATCGTTCGCGCTCTACCGTTACTTCATTAAGTGCCCAACCCTCAGAGACAGTTTTGCCATCTCGCTTTACTGCGTATTGCAAAACCATCCGGGAATCTAAAACATATTCCTTTTTCGTGATTGCTGAAACAATTGTGGAAAGCGGTGGCTTTTCAACCTCTGCTAAAAATCCAACATGTCCCAAATTCACGCCCAGCAGTGGAATTTGCTGTTCGCGAGCAACCTCTGCGGCGCGCAACATTGTGCCATCTCCACCCAAAACAACTGCGACTTCAAGTGTGGGCATAGCATCAACTTCACACTTAGTAACTCCTGGAATTACTACGTCAGAGATTGTGAAAAGTGAGAATCCAGCAGCGTTAAAATCCTTCGCAAGAGCCGTCGCTGCGTCGACTGCTTCCTTACGTGAAGGATTACAGACTAGTAAAAGATTGCGTTCGCTCATTTATTGCGGTCCTATCGCTATCGCTTGATCTAACGCCTCATGATTTATTTCCGCAGCTCCACGACGTAGCCACAAGAAATACTCAACATTTCCAGCAGGTCCAGGTAGTGGACTAGCTGCTATGCCCAAGGTTCCAAGACCGACATCATAAGCAGAATCTGCTACCTCTATCACTGCAGCTTTTCTCAGCGCAGGATCGCGCACCACTCCGCCCGCTCCCAGCTTTTCTCGACCCACTTCAAACTGTGGCTTCACCATCACAACAAAGTCTGCCTCTGGCTTTGAGACCGCTGCTAACGCCGGCAGAACTAAAGTCAGGGAGATAAAGGAGAGATCTGCGACGACTAAATCAATGGGATCTCCAATGACCTCACCGGTTAAATGGCGGATATTGGTGCGATCATGAATTACCACGCGTGGGTCTTGGCGAAGTTCCCAAGCCAACTGCCCATAACCAACATCTACAGCTACAACTTTCTCAGCTCCCCGGCGCAGCAAGACATCGGTGAATCCCCCAGTAGATGCTCCGGCATCTAAACATCTTTTCCCCTCAACAACGACTCCAGTAAATGCATCGAGTGCACCAGCTAATTTGTGGCCACCTCTGGAAACAAAGTCATCTCGCTTGCCATTAAGTTTAATAGAAGTTTGCGCATCCACCATGGTTGCTGGCTTTGATGCTGGAATTCCATTCACTAAAACAGATCGAGCTTCAATTAAATCCGATGCTTGCTCGCGCGAGCGGGCTAATTCCCGGCGCACCAACTCAGCATCAAGACGAATTTTCACTTGTACTACTTACAGCCCATCAATAGATGAGAGCGCAGTTGATAACTTCTGATGTAATTGCTCGTAGCGATCACCATGATCGCTAACGTTCATTGAATCAATCTCGACTAATTCACTACGAACCTCTTCAACTAGATTCTCACCTTGTGTGTGCTCAGAGGCAGTTGTCATTTTTTGCTCGCTTTCTTAGATGCGGCTTTTTTTACGCTCTTCTTCTTTGGTGTAGCGGCCTTCTTGGAAGGCTTACTCATCTTCAGACGAGCAACTTCCTCTTTCAAAGCTTCAAACTCCCCGCGCTTAACAAAGCCCATCTTGGAAACAGAGCGCTCTACTTCATCTTCGATTTTTATCTTGAGCGCTTCGCCACCTTCACGCAGCCATTGATTAACAGTCGATGCAACTTCTGAAGCGTTCTTATCTCCATCAGTCACTTTGCTCAAATAAGTGCGCAGCGTTGAAAAAATATCATTGGCCATAGTGCAAAGCCTATCTAAATTCGAGAAATCTCAGCGGCTTCAACCTGCCAACGACTTGCAAGCCCACTGGCACCACGCCAAAAACGCCTGTGAATAGCCCCAGAAACCTCAATCCACTCATCGGGTTTTAGCGTGAGAGCTGTTCGACGTGATTTTGCGCTCCATGCACCGATATCTAAAGTGTCAACGCCATCTCGGCCCTCTCTAGAAACGATGAGACGAAACTCAACGACCTTATCCCCCGATGGCAGTTCCTTCTCTACTGCTATCGCTGAAACACGGCCCCGAAGTAGCAGATCATTGAGTGAATAATCTTCTTCCTCTACTTCATTAACTGCGCTCTTCTTCTTAGCCTTCACAACGCTCATGACACAACTCATCTCTTCTATGAATGGAAAGGTTGATGATTACCAGAACAGCTGACAGATAAGGCAGTGAAGCCTTAGTTGATGTGGATAATTACTTACAGACAACGCTCAGAAGCATCAGTAACCTCTTCAGCATCGATTTCTGCGCACTTAGCAAACCATTGTTGTGACTCTTCTTTGCGTCCAGCCGCTTCAAGCGCATCGGCATAGGCATAGCGCAATCTCACTGCCCACTCTTCCTGCTCATTGTTGAGTTCTTTGCAGGTGAGTGTGACAACAGCTGCATCGAATTCACCAAGATCCCGGCGAGCACCGGAAGCGACAATGCGCATTTCAATCTCTTCAGGTTTGGCTAATCGCTTAACCTCATCAGAACCCGCTAAATTCAATGCTTTCAGGGGGTTTCCAAGGCCTCTCTCACAATCTGCCATCACTGGCCACATTGAAACATCACCAGAGATTCGGTGAGATGCACGCAACTCTTTTAGCGCAATTTCATAATGACCGGCTCTATATGCCGCATATCCCGCTGATTCACGGACAACAGCTAAACGTCCAGCATGATGAGCAGCTGCAACGCCATGTTTATGTGCGCGCTGTGGATCTTCTTCTGCATATAGATTCACACATGCTAAATGTCTGGCAACTACTTTTGCATTCTCTGCCGAAAGTGAAAGAAGTTCTGCGCGCAATGACTTGTCTAACTCTTCACCAGTAATCTCTTCTGGAATATCTGGTTCAAAAATGCGTGGACGAAGTCGTGATTGTTCGCGTTCCATTGGCGCAGGTCTTGCCCCTCGTGGATCTGATCCATCACGAGTTTGGCGCGGAGCACCGGAGCGATTAGATGAGCCAGCGCGGGCAGGTAAATCTTCACGCCGGCGTGCATTATTTGGCCCTGAAGGGCGCGAAGAAGCAGGACGTGATGGACGTTTGTTTTTATCTTCCATCTTCTCGCTCCAATCGATTTTGAATAATTAAATGATAGGGAAATAAAAAAGGGGCGCTCGTTAAAGCGCCCCTTTTTATAAAAGAAGTCCGGCGACGTTCTACTCTCCCACAAGGTCACCCTTGCAGTACCATCGACGCTGAGA
>Ga0209087_1000585_pt1 | contig 22785 bp, 25 predicted proteins | sample S_130805_EF_Meta_FD_187321 | JGI IMG/M metagenome (GOLD analysis project Ga0209087, IMG submission 187321) | Freshwater microbial communities from Lake Simoncouche, Canada to study carbon cycling - S_130805_EF_MetaG (SPAdes) (version 2) | ecosystem: Environmental > Aquatic > Freshwater > Lake ... | reverse complement strand
AAAAATTATTTGTGATTTAGGCACTTTTGAAATAAAAAAAAAAAATCCAAAAGACGATTTATCAGAATTAATTGCAATTTTTAAAAAAAATGGTTTTACAAACTTAATTTACAATCAAAAATATATTGAAAACCTAATGGTCGAATTTTATGCTTATTTTTATAAAATTAGTAAAAATGAAAGTAACCAGTTAATTACTAATATTCAAAATAGTATTTTTAAAAGTAAATTGTCTCATTTTTTATTTCTAAAAAATGAAAATTATTTTATTTATAATAATAAAGATGTTTTTTCAGATGAAGATGATGGTCTTGGTGATTTTGTTTCTGAAATAAGCCGTAGTAAAAAAAAATATTTAGCAAATATTAAAAATAAAAGATTTACACAGGTAGTATCGAATATAAAAAAAGAAAGAATTAAAAAAGTATGGCCTAATACTTTGGGCCAAGGAGACGGTTGTATTATTAATTACGAACAATTTAGATTATATACTCTGAGCTTGCCTTATTTAAATCCTTATACGGAAAAACAATTAAATATAAATGAAAGAGATATATTTATTAGATATGCAGTTAATTTAGGAGTCCAAGAAATATTATTTTATGTAATAGAAAAAATATTTTCACCCACTCACCACAGATGATCATGTTAGTTAAAGAATTACCTACAATGATGAGGGCATATGATGGCGAAGTTAATATGATTAATAAGTCACACAGTAATGGTGTTCATATTTTTTTAAAAACGTCAAAAAGAGGTTGCTTAAAAATAATAAAATATTTTTCGAGTAATAATTAAATGAATAGAATAAGAAAAAACGCCTATACTGATTTTTCTACAAATCCCGAAACCCATAAGTTTGTATGGACATATCAACTAAACAAAAAATCTACGGAGAAACAAATTTTATCTACGATTTCTTACATTAAATATGCTTATCGTATTTCAAAAGTTAATAAAAAATTTTTAACAAATAAGAAGTTTTTACTAAAAGCATTAAAAATAAATGGTGCGATTTTAAATTATTTAGAACCAAGGTTTAGAGTCGATAAAGAAATGGTTATGGCAGCTTTGTATAATGATCCAGTAAAAATAAAAGGTTTAGGACCGCATATGTTCTGGGATAGTATCGATGGCAAACTCAAAGAGGACGAAGATGTTCTTCTGGCTGCCTGTATAAATGATTCAGCAATTGAATACATACCCTCGAGACTTTTAAATAACAGAAAGTTTATTTTAAAATGTGCAAAAATTAATGGATCTATACTTAAATATATTGATAAAAAATTTTGCGATGATGAAGAAATAGTAGCTGCAGGAGTAAAAGAGAATGGGTTTTGTTTAGAGCATGTTAGTGAAAGACTTAGAAATAATAAAAAAATATCACTTACCGCAATTTCTCGATTTGGACATGGATTTGAATATATTTCAGAAAAATTAAAATCAGATAAAAAAATAATTATCAAATGTTTAAAAAAAAGTGATGATTCTTTTCAGTATTTAAATGAAAAGGATAGAGACAACGATTATTTTGCTTCATTAGCCTGTTATCGCAATGGTTATGCAATTCAATTTGCTAGCGAAAGAATAAAAGATAATAAAAAAATTGCTTTATATGCCATTAACTCAAATCCTTTTTCGTATAGTTATTTAAGTAAAAGACTAAAAAAAGATAAAGAAGTAATTAAAGCTTATAAAAAATCTAAGAAAGCAGAAGAGATAAGATACAAATCATAAAATCTTTAATGGCTAAAAATCTTTATTCACCTTCAATGCTTAAGAGCTTCTTAAATTGTAAGTATACAATTTTTAATGAAATTAATGAGAAAGCTTTAAAACTAGTAAGAAAAGAAAAGGGTTTTAGCGATTTAAAACTGCTAGAGAGAGGCAATATTCATGAAGAAGATTACTTTAAGATTTTAAAAGATAAGCACTCAAAAGTCATAAACATAAAACCCTTAAAACTTACCCAGCAAGAAAAGTTTAAAAAAACAATAGAGGCTATGAAAGAGGGCTTTGATGTTATTCGTGGTGGTTATTTAGTTGATAAAGAGTGGTTAGGAGAATTTGATTTTTTAATAAAAATTAAAAATTCTAAATCTAAACTGGGAGATTATAGTTATGAAGTTATTGATACTAAAAACAGTATAAAAATCAAAGTAGATCACGTTATTCAAGTATCTATGTATTCTTACTTGCTAGAACAAGTCCAAGGTACTCTGCCCGATAATTTTCATATCGTTCTTAGAACACTAGAAGTAGAAACGGTTCCTATTAAAAACGTAAATGAATTTTTTAAATATAATAAGAAAAAGTATGAACTTTTTTTAAAAAAAGATGTTGAAAAGGTAAAGCCTGAAAAGTGTAAGTTTTGTAATATTTGTGATTGGGCTGAAACTTGCGAAGATATTTGGATTAAAGAAGATAATTTAAATCAAGTAGGTGGTGTTAATAAAAACTATATTAAGAAGTTAAAAGCTCACGGCATTAAAACTCTAACTCAACTTTCAAATACAAAAGAAACTGAAAAGATTAAAGACATTAAACCACAAGTAGTTAAAAAATTGGTAACGCAAGCAAAACTACAAAAAGAATATCAAATTACAGGTAAGCCTGTACATAAAGTTATAGAAGAAAACTTAGTGCCACAAAGAGGTTTTAATTTGCTTCCCGAACCTTCTGAATGTGATTTATTTTTTGATTTAGAATCTGTTCCTTATTACGTTTACCCCAAAGATGGATTGGAATATTTATTTGGTATTTATTATGTCGAAAATAATAAACCTAAATTTGAAGCTTTCTGGGCTCATAATGAAAAAGAAGAAAAAGAAAATTTAATTAAGTTTTTTGAATTTACAAAAAATCATTTTAAAAAATATCCAAAAGCTAAAATTTATCACTACGCAAAGTACGAAAAAACTGCTTTGGCACGTTTGACTTCTAAATATCGTGATAATGAAAAAGATTTAGTCCATTATTTAAATTTAAATAAATTTGTCGATTTATTATTTATTGTTAAGCAAGCAATCCAAGTTTCTGAAAAAGGTTATTCTTTAAAAGATATAGAAAAGTTTTATGAATTCGTGAGAACAGGTGATGTTCAAAAGGCTAATGTTTCTGGGGATTACTATTCAGAATATATAGAAACAAAAGAGCAAAGATTATTGGACGAAATAGAAAGTTATAACAAACAAGATTGCCACTCTACTTATGAACTTAGGAGTTGGTTAATAAAAATTAGGCCTGGTCAAGCTAGTTGGTTTGTTCCTGCCAAAAACGAAATGGAAGATAGAGAATTTGAAAAACAAATGGATGAAAATTTTAATAAACTTTCTAAATTCAAAGCCGAAGATAAAAATATAAAGCAAATTATAACAGATTTATTAGGTTTTTTCAGAAGAGAGGCCAAACCACAATGGCGAGAGTATTATGATAGACAGTATTTAACTAATGATGACTTGGTGCAGGATTTAGAGGCTATAGGAGATTTAAAAATAAAAGGAACTCCTTATGCTGAAGATAGATCTAAGGTTTATACATACACTTTTGATGAGCAGGATTATAAATTAAAAGAAGGCACAAGAGTTACGGTTTTTAATAATTCAAGCAACCCTGAAGAAACAGAAACCGCAACCATAGTAGAATTAGATCAGACTAAGCAAATAGTTAAATTAAAAAAAGGTATCAAATCAGGTTTAGCTGATAATATTTCTATAGGGCCAGGTAAGCCGCGTGACATTACTAAATTAGAAGCAAGTAATGCTAGATTTATAAATAGTTACGTTAATAAAGAAAATAAATTTAACGCAATCTTTTCAATATTCAAAAAAGAAATACCAAATATTGAAGGAATAAAAGCAGGAGAAAAATTAATCAAAACAAATAATTTTTTAGAAGAAATTCCAAAATTATTATTAAATTTAAACAATAGTTACCTTTATATTCAAGGCCCACCCGGAACAGGAAAAACCTACCAAGCTGGTAATGCAATTATAGAATTAATTAAAGCAGGCAAGAAAGTGGGTATTACCGCAAACTCGCATAAAGTTATTCATAATGTAATTGACCGTGTTGAAAAATGGGCGGAAGAAAAAGGGATAAGTTTTAGAGGTCTAAAAGCTGGAAGACCAGACGACCCGGAAACAACCTATTCAAGCGCCCACGTAAAAACGTCAAATAAAGATTTAGATTTTATAAATGGTTTAAAGGAAAATATTTTATTGTTTGCTGGCACTAAGTATCATTTATCATCAGGATATTACCAAGAAAAATTAGATTATATTTTTATTGATGAAGCTGGTCAATTAAGTTTAGCAGATTTAATTATCATAGGTTCTACGGCTAAAAATATTGTTTTGATAGGTGATCAAAATCAATTAGGTCAGCCCATTAAAGGAACTCATCCAGGTATTTCAGGCATTTCAATTTTAGATTTTTTATTAGAAGGGCAAGACACTATTCCTGAAAATAAAGGTGTATTTTTAAATAAAACTTTTAGGCTACATCCAAAGATAAATGAGTTTACCTCAGATAATTTTTATGAGTCTCGTTTAATTTTTGATGAAAGCACTGCAATGAGAAAGATAGATTTTGATAAAAAAGGTTTAGTTAAAAGTGAAGGTATTACGTATTTGCCAATGGATCATAAGGATAATAGCCAAAAATCAGAAGAAGAAGGTGAAGTTATAATAAAATTATTTAAAGAAATTATAGGTCGGGATTTTACAGATATTAACAATAAGACTAGAAAATTAACTATAGAAGATATTTTAGTTATTAGCCCCTACAACGCCCAAGTAAATTATTTACTTTCAATTTTAAAAGAAGGCGCAAGAGTCGGTACGATAGATAAATTTCAAGGACAGGAAGCTGCTATTAATATTATATCTATGGTTACTTCTGATTCTGACTCAATACCTAGAAATAGAGAATTTTTATTTGACCGCAACAGATTAAACGTAGCGATTTCAAGAGCCCAATGTGCCTCTATTATTTTATTCAACCCAGCTTTATTAGACCTTTACCCAACTACTTATGAACAAATAAAACTGTTAAATAACTTTTATAAAATTTTAGAATATAAATAACGAGGTGTTTAAATGAAAAATAATTTAACAGTTCACGAATACAAAAGTTTTGTTAAAAAAGAAAAACTAAATAGATTTGCAGGTTTATTAGTATATAAATCAGATTCACATCGAGATTGTTAACTTAAATTTTGCTTAATAAATATCATGCTTGTTTATTAAAATTTATTAATTTTTTTAAAATCTTATTAGAACGAAAATGGAAAATTTAAATCGATTCGAAGAATATATTAAAATAGCTGAAAAAAAATTCATAATAGACAAAGATTTATCACTATCTAAATTAGTTAATTATTCAAACTATGAAGATGTTCCTTTCCAAAGATGGTTTTATTACCAAGAGGGTTTCTCGCCATATTTATTAGACTGGGTTTTAAAAGAGCTAAAAATAAAAAAAAAAATAAAAATTTTAGATCCATTTTGCGGCTCCGGCTCTGTATTAATTAGAGCTAAACAGTTAGGTAATGAATCTATTGGTATCGAGTTAAATCCTTTTAGCTATTTTTTAGCGTCTGTTAAAGTTTTAAATTTTACTACCAAAGATTTAAATACTTGTTTTAATTTTCTATTGCCAAACAATAAAAAAAAAATAAGTTATAATTATAAGTTATCAATTATAAATAAATTAATCTCCAAAAATAATTTAAATCAAATCAATCTATTAAAAAATAAAATTAATAAAATTGTTAATAAGAATGTAAAAAAAATATTATTTGTTAGCTTATTGTGCGTTCTAGAAAAATGTTCAAACTATAAAAAAGGTGGCAATGGTTTAAAAAAAAGAAAAAAAAATAATAACTTAAATATCTTTTTTGAATATAAAAGTTCATTAATTAATATAATTAAAGACTTAAGTGATGTTAGAAATAAAACAAAAGCTACTGTAATACAGGGGGATTCTAAAGAAATAAAAAAATTAATTGCTGACAATAGTATTGATCTAGCTGTGTTTTCGCCTCCTTATGTAAATTGTTTTGATTATTTTGAAATATATAAAATAGAATTGTGGCTTGGAGATTTTATTAAAGATTATAATCAATTAAGAAAATTTAGGAAAACTGCCATAACCTCTAATTTGAATGCAAACTTAAATCAAAATATTTACAAAAATTATCATAATTCAGATTTGTTAAATAAAACTTTTAATGAATTATCAAAAAAAAAACATTGGAATAGCAAAATTCCTAAAATGGTTGAATTATATTTTTGTGAAATGAGTATCTTTTTTGAATCATTAAAAGATAAACTAAAAAAAAATGGTAAAATAGCTATTATAGTCGGAAATTCTTCGTATGCAGGAATACCTGTTTTAACGGATATAATATTTTCAGAAATATTATTAAATTTAGGATTTAAAATTGATAAAATAATTATTGCCAGAAATAACGAAACGTCTTCTCAACAATATAAAAAAATTAATCATCTAATTAAGTATATCAGAGAATCTTTAATTATTGTTTCAAAATGAAAAAAATTAAAAACATTCCTAATATCTCTGCTATAAAAAATAGTATTTGCTTTGAAATAGAAGATAGAAAAGATCATTTTACACATTCTTTTTTTAAATATCCTGCAAAATTTCCAAGCGAAGTAGCAAACTGGTCAATAAGAAATTTCTCAAAAAAAAATGATTTAATTTTAGATTGTTTTGCAGGCTCTGGAACTTCAATAGTTGAGGCTTTAATGTTGGGGAGACGACCTTTAGCAATTGATAGCGATCCATTAAGCAAAATAATTATAAAAGCGAAAACTTATATTTTAAATAAGAGAGAGATTTTAATAATCAGAAACAATTTAAATAATTTAATAAAATATAATAAAATTAAATTTTACCCAGATTTAGTAAATTTAAAAAAATGGTTCCCGAAAATTAATATTCAAAAATTATCAGATATTAAAGCTAATATTGAATGTTTTAAAATAAGTAATAAAAATGTTTATAATTTTCTTTTAGTTTGTTTTGCTTCTATTATCAGAAAGTGCTCATTCGCTGATAATGTTTCACCAAAACCTTATATTTCTTCACGAATAAAAAAAATACCACAAGATCCAATTAAATTATTTTTAAATGTTGTTGAAAGGAATTTAAAAGTTTTTGAAATAAAATTAAGAAAAATAAATTGTAAAGTTAAATTTATAGGTAATGATGCCAGAAGTAATATTCATAGAAATTTTTCGGGAAAGATAGCTCATGTAATTGCATCTCCTCCTTATATAAATGCTTTTGATTACACTCGTATTCTTCGTTTAGAAAATTTATGGCTGGACAACTTTAAATCTAAAAATATTATTGAAATTAAAAAAAAACAAATCGGAACTGAAATTGTAAGTGCTTCCGAATATTTGCAAAAACCTATTTCTTTAAATATTGATAGCTTAGATAGAATAATTCTTAAAGTTTACAAGAGTGACAAAAGAAGAGCCCATATTGTTTTAAAATATTTCAAAGACATGAAAATTAATATTAATGTTGTTTATAATTCTTTAAAAAAAGATGGAATTTACACTTTGGTAGTTGGCGACTGTTCTATTAAAGGAGTTTATTTTGATATATCTAAATATTTAACTATTTTGGCTCAAAATAACGGTTTTATTTTAATTAAAAAATTTTCTTACATCATCAAAAACCCTTATCTAAGAATACCTAGATCTGGAAAAGGCGGAAAAATTAAATTTGATAAGATCATAGTTTTAAAAAAATGCTAAAGGAAAAATTTCAAGAAAATATCGACAAGGAGTATTGGCTAATTCCTAAAAGAACCGATCTTCATCAAGCAATTACTTTTGTATTGGGAATTTCTGAAAAATATAACAAAAAGTCATGGAATGCTTCTGCGCAAGATAGAATGGGTTCTTACATAGCTAAAAAAGGGGCTACAAAAACAGGAGGAACCATAACACCTCAAAGTGTAAGAACTTTATTAGCTAATATACCTCAATATTTTGGTTTTATTCATATTAATAAAGATACAACGCCAAACACAATAGAGGTTACTCAGGCTGGTCAACAATTAATTATAGAAAATAAAGATAAACTAAGTAAGTATAATTTTAAAAATCTTGATCTCGGAAAAGAAAAAAAATCAACAATTACATCATCTGATATTTTTTTAAATCAATTCAAAAAATTACAAATTACTAACCCAATAATTAATACAGATTGTAAAAATATATTAGTTTTTCCTTTGTATTGTACTTTATTTTTGTTGAATGAATTAGATTATCTTTCTGAAGAAGAAATCGCTATTTACTTATTTAATACCAAGTCTCACGGAGAACTAATTTTTAAAAAAAAAGAAATTGAAATTTTCCGCAGCATACCAAATAATCAACGAAATGATTTAATTGAAGCATTTAAAAAAAGTCAGAAAGGAAATATTTCTCTAGTTCAAGCGCCAACAACAAAATATTTCTTCACACTTTGCTTATTAACTGATTTATTTAAGAGAAAAAATAATATTTTAGAAATTAATAAATCAAAATCAGAAGTAATTAGTAAAATTTTAAATAATTATAAAAATTATGAGTGTTTTGATTTTAAAGAAAATAGAGAGCTTTGGATTAGCTATTTTGGCAATCCAGATGTTATTAGATTACCTAAATATTATAGAATTATTAATAATTTAAATGTTGATATTTATTATGAAGTAATCAGATCTAAAAAAGTAATTTCATCAGGATTAATACCACACAAAGGAAAAAGTATTTTTCCAATCATAGACAAAATTGATAATAACTTGAGCGTATTTTCATTTGAAAATAATGATCAAAAAGAAATAATTAATGAAATGATTAATTTTGATAAGTCAGAAACGATTATTAAAGAAAACAATAAAATACCTAAAAAAGAGATTGACCTAAATTATATTGCTAATCAAATATTAAATCATATTGAATCTAAGAACTTTGATATTTCATTTTTAAAAAAATTAAAGTTTTTACAAATCAAGCTGAATAGGTCGTTAACCGACAATAAAAATCTTCGAGGGGCAAGATTAGAGCATTTATTTTACTTACTTTTAAAAGAACTACAGAAATTAAAAATAATAGATGAAGATCCAATTTGGTATGGGAAATTAGACGAACAAGGTTTGCCTGTTTCTGCTCCTGGAGGAAAATTAGGTAGAAGTGACATAATTTTCTTTATTGATAATTATCAGATTGTTTTAGAATTAACGACAATAAAGTCTAAGTCGGCACAAGAAAAAGCAGAAGCATTTTCTGTTCCAGATCATGTAAAAAACCATTCTAATGATTTCAAGGATAAAAAAACTATAGGTTTTTATTTGGCGCCAATTCACCACCAAAGAATTTTAACAAGAATGAATGTTAAAGTTAAAAATGAAAACGCAATTTTACAAGCTGAAACAATTGATAAATTTTTAATTATTGTTAAAAATATTCGCACAAAAAGCGAATTTATTAAAATATTAGAAAATTATTACGAATAAAAATTACTTTATTATTTGAAATAAATTTTTTATGAGAAAAAAAAATTATATAGATATTATTGAAAGCTGGCTTTGGTTATTTATTGATACTATGGACAAAGGTTCTTTGCGGACTGGTAATGCCAGCGGTATAGCTCCAAAAGGTGTTAAGATAATTTTTGATAGATATGGAGAAAATGAAGATGGTTCAGAAAATTTAAACGCTTTAACATTTGCTATTTTTGTTCATAAAGATTCTTTAAAAAAAAGTTTTCCACCTCATAAAAGCAATTCTTTGGCCATTATTAATAGGCGAAAAGAAGAAGTCTGTTTTCCAGCTTGGTTTGATCTAGGTAAAAATAGTGTAACCGTAAATGAAAATGACAAAACAGAATTAGATGAAAAATTATTCTCTAAAATAATTTTTGAAATAGATAGGCGGGAGCACCCTAGATATGAAAAATATTTTCAATTTATTTTAGCAAAAGATTAGATTACAATTTTAGTATCAAAAAGTTTATCTAAGTTTTTTGCATTTATGCGAAATCCACCGCCGTGATTGTGTAAATTTCCTTTTTTTTCACCAGTTCTATAAATTCCTAGTCGGTTGTCATATCTAACCGTTCCATTTTCTATCAGATCAATAAAATTATTTTCTCCAATATAATCTAAAAATACAATCGCATTAGTATATTTATAATAGAAAATGCCGGCTTCTTCTTTCACGTCATAATTGACTATAAAAGTATTGTTTAGTTTTTTTATTCCTTCATGAATTTGAGAAAAATTCCAATACACTTCATTGTCTTTAACCTCCTCTTTTAGATTAGCTAAAACTATTGAAACTTGCTCTTTTTCTCTATTTACAGCCAATTTAATTTTATATTTTTTGTATACCAACGACCAGCGGTTAGCATGAAGAGATGTTCTAAATACTTTTAGCTTAGGATATTCACTATCTGCAATCCCCCAATTTTCTCTCATGTAAGAGTCGCCATCTTTAGGGTGATTAGGTTTTTTTGAAAATAGTGTTATCCAAGAACCGGATAAAATTTTTTTTGTTTTAACCTCAAATTCCTCAAAATCAGGATCTCTTAAATTATTCTCTTTTACCCCCAAATAAGTTTCAAAAGTATTTCCAGCTGTACCATCTCCATGATTTGGCTTAGTATTTTTTACAAAACCTAATTCTTTAATTCTATTAAATTCATTTATTATCTTCTTAGTATTAACTTTCATTAAGATAATATGGCAGAATTACTTCTAGGAGACCATAAAAAATAATAGTAAATATGCTTGCTGTTATGAATAAAAAAATTGAAGTTAATAAAATTTTTAATGAGTCTTGCTTAGAAACTTTGAAAAGGATTCCTGATAATTTTGTTCAAGCTGTTATTACCTCACCTCCTTACAATATGAACTTAAGAATTAGAAAAGGAGAATATTGTTCACGTCAGTTAGTTAAAGAAATAAGCACAAAATATGATGGCTTTGACGACAACTTGCCTATTGATGAATATAACAAATTTCATTCTGATGTATTAAAAGAATTACTAAGAGTAAGTAACCTAGTTTTTTATGTTATTCAGATTGTGACTGGTAGCAAGAGATCTATCTTTAAGATGATTGGTGATTTTAGTGAAAATTTAAAAGATATTATTATTTGGGACAAAGGATACGCAGAACCAGCAATACAAGAACAGGTTTTGAATAGGAGATCTGAGTTGATTTTGGTCTTTGAAAAAGATTATCCAATCAGTCGACAGTTTCGTTCTTCTGTTTTTAAAAGGGGATCTTTAAATGATGTTTGGGAGATTGCTAGGGAAAGAAAAAGATCTAAGGATCAAACGCATGGAGCAACATTTCCTGAAAAGTTAGTCAAAACAATCATAGAAAATTTTACTAAAAAAGGAGATGTAATTTATGATCCTTTCTTAGGAACAGGAACCACTGCTGTTGTTGCTAAAAAATTAGATAGAAAATATTTAGGGAGTGAGCTTTTAAAGAGCTATTATGCACAAGCTGCTAAAAATTTAAAAAATATAGGTGATTTAATTTAAATTTAACTTTTAAAATCATAACTTGTTTTCTAAAGCCCTAAATTAATAGGGCTTTAATAGTGTTTATTTATACTAAGCCTGTTCTAGTTGTTTAGTGCCCTCGAGTATTACTTTATTCATGGGCTCGAGACTCGTAACGCATTCTTTTGTCATAAACCAAGCTGCACCAAAGTTATTAACTATTTGTTCAGCTTCAAATCTATCTTTAGCTTTTAAGCCAAATGATAAACGCAATACCTGGTCTTCAGGTATATGTTGCACATTATTTGATGACAGGTTTGTTGCTGAACATTCGTAGGTTGCAATCCACGACTGATTGTCATTTTTGAGTAGGCAAGACTCTTGTTTTATTATTTTCATATTTACATTTTTGTTGTTTGTTTAATGTTAATTTACAGTATTTTTCCTCATAAATTAATTACCACCATGAGGTTACTTGATGGTGGTAACATTTTGATTTAGCTTTGTGAGAATATGGTGAAGAAAAAAGTTTTATATAACCCTAAATACTTTCCATTTAGCCCACCTGTCTTTGCCAAATTGCCAGAAAAAATAATGAAAAGATATGGAGTGTGGTTTAATCAGTCCATTTATTATTATTGGTTTGAATATTTACGTAGAAGCAAGAAGTACTGGTTTGCTTGTAAGAACAAGGGAGCGGGGATGGAGAAATTGTATGCTGATTTTGGTGATGTTTTTAAGGATAGTTTTGATGAGTGGTTTGCTACAGATATAGGTGGAGTAGCTAGAGGGATATATTTATTTGCATATAAAATGGCTCAGCCTACTCTTGAGGTATCCAATACTGAGCAGTTTGGACGTTTAGATTTGAATGACTATTTCGTAGTGGCTATTAATAAGTTAGCAAATAAGAAAAAAACTTTGCAACAAGTTGGTAGGATTTGGGATAGCAAGTGGGTAAATAAAAAAGTTAATTTAAAAACCGTTCTATACCTACCAAATTCCAACACCCACAACATTAATTCATTAAAAGAGTACCTAAGAATTCACGATGCTAAGTTGTTAGGGCTTAAGCATTGGGAGTGTGTGGCTAGCGCTAGACGACTTAAGTTTGATGCGGTTATAAAAGAGGATCGTGAGTATTTTAATGTTATTGCTAGCAAAGCATTAAAAAAAGCAAAAGCGTTAATTAAGTTAACTGAGCAAGGGCAGTTTATTTAGTTCCTACCAAAATCTCCAGTATTCTTGGGGTGATTTGCATAAATAATTTAAAAGAAAGAGGTAACACCATGCGTGCAAGTGAATTTATAATTAACTTAGAAGAATACGAAAAAAACTTACTAGCTAAAGCTTTTATAAAAAGTTTAAAGACTAATGTGGAGAATAGTAAGAAACGGTTGAATACTGAGAAAGAGAGACAGAGGAGACAACGTGAAATTGAACGACAAAGGAGGATATCGAAAAATGTTTAGACCACTAAGAAATCAGAATGGCAGGCTGTTAGGATTGGTCAGAGATCATGATGGAAGGACGGAGTTACGTGATGCTGGGGGTAGGTTGTTAGGTTACTACTACCAAAAACAAAATCAGACACGTGATAAGAACGGTCGGTTAGTTGGTTTTGGAAATTTACTTACTAAACTTTTAGACGATTGTAGGTTTTGATTCAAAAGATGCAGTTTTCGCATTCCATATTACTCTTTTCTTATGTGCTTCAGTGGTCGTGACAGGCATAGTTCAAATACTCTTTGGGTAATACTCTACTGATAAAGAACTAAACTTAATTAATTCAGTTACATATAACGGGGGAGTGGGACGGATAAGCATCGCTCCATCCGCCCCAATGTCAGCCTAAAAAACTACAGCCAGCCTAACTTTTTTTGCCTTTTCCTGCCTAATTGAGATTTTTATATGAGCCTAAAGTATTAAAACTATCCACACCTAACTTATAAAATTCACGTACCAAATAATTACAAACCGCCTGCTGCGATCTGGGTGGTTTTATGTAACTAAACCAACCACTTTCCTTAACCTCATACCGCCAAGACCTATTTAATTTATTAACAAAATCATGTTGGCTAACTAATCTTGGCGCATTAGCGACAAAGTGGAAATGGTAGTTAGTGTTGCTAATACCTGTATGTAAAAAGCACATCCGCTCAACCCTTAAATTCTTACGGTGACTGGCATTACCAAAATAATGCCTATCAACCTTATTCCAAAAATAAGCCAAAATCTTCTGCGCATCCATTTCTGTGGGTTTGCGTTTAAAATTTAAACAACCAAAAACATCCCAATGCGTAGTTCTAAGCCAACTCACCATCTCCTGCTTCATATTCATACCTTTGTTCCTTTGTTTGTATTGATTCTATTTATGAGTGGGGCTGGAGGTGTGAAATATTTTTTGGGTATATTTGTGGGGGTGTTTTGTGTGTTGACTGGGGATTGGCTACAAAATGTAGTGATCTTATTTAGGTAATTAGTCGGTAATACAGTTATAGCTTAAAATTTTAGGTTTAATTGTGCTGCGACCAATAATTTTAACTTGGTTATCTATATTGGCGTAAATAAAGTAAAAAGTCTCTTTTTCTGTTTTATTATTTATTTGTTCAATCCTTATCTCATATATTTTTTGTTTTGTTACGTCTTTCATATCGTTTATTTTTCTTTATATCCTTTACCCATTTTTTCTCTAATTACTGTGTCTGAATATTTTTTGGCATCCTCAATACTTTTGAAGTCCTTAATAAGCATTGCAGGATTAACTATGCCAATTCTTCCGAACCGAATAGTAACTTTTTTACTCTTTATTTCTATCTGCCAGAATTTAGATGAATTTTTAGCCGCATCTTTAAACTCCAAATATTTTTTCATTTTTATTTTTCTAATAAGGACCTCTTAATTTCTTAAAAAGTCCTTATTCTTTAATTTTAGTTAATTGTTCTTGATTCTTCATTCTTAACTTCCTCTCTTGGCTTAATTCCATATTCTTTGCCTAAGAAATCAAGATAGTTTTGTTGCGCTTCCTTTGTTCCAAAATTTAAAGCTCGTTGATATGCACCAACTGGTATCTTGTCCCACATTAGTTCTTGAGCCAAATGAAATGCAAAGTTGTATACTTTGCTTCCAGAATCTAATTTAGAGTTTTCAAATAAACTTCTGATCTCACCTCTAATAAGTTCTTTGCATCTTTCATTAAAGCTTTGGTAAACCTTATCATCGTCTTGTTCTTTTTTTGTTTCAACACTTACTCCAGTATTCTGAACAAGCTTTAACAACTTAGAGTTGCCTTTTTTAACTTTTCTCATTTTATTCTCCTTTTTGGCGGCTTCTTAACTGCAAGAACGAAAGGTATATAAACAGTCAAGAAGCCATTTGTTTATAATATTTGACATATATCAATGTAAATGCTATTGTCAAATAGTATTTACATTATTATTTAAAATTTATTAGATATTAGGAAATGACAATAAAATTAGAATATCAAGACTACTTGTTGAGTAGCGGTATCAGTATTAAAGAACTTAAAGAGACTTGGAAAAGTTATGCCTTTAAATTTAATTTTCTTACGGAAGAATTTGAAGAAAATAGAAAAAAATACAAAATACAAGAAAATCCTTTAAAAGTAGAAAATCATCCAATTATAGTTTCAGCAAATGTTCAAAAAAATATAGAGGCAGACTCAAATATTTTTTTAGACTTTGTAAATACTGAATTTTCAATAGAAGGATGCACAAAGTTTGCTTCCAAACATGGAATGCTAGGCATAGAAAATAATTTTGAATTTAAAGACAAAGAAGGAAAAGAAGAAAAAGCTGAATTCTTATATTGTTGGTTATGGGAACTAGCTAATATTAAAAATATTATTAATTTAGTTATAGCAAAACAAGAGTTGAATAAAGATAAAATAAAAATTCTTCATCATATTGATTGGCTTAAATTACAACAAAAAAAAATTTATAAAGAAAAACTTTCCAAAGAAGAAGAAAAAAAATTTAATGCACCAGAAAGAATTTATATAAGGTATAATAAAAATTATAAAGGAAAAGCAACTTGGGCTGAAATAAGGTATTGGGCGTATGAACAAAAGAAATATAAATTATTAGGAAAAAATAATTTTAAATTTGAAATTAATATTGAGCCTCCGCAAAATTTACAATCAAATTTTAAAAATAATTTAGCAGAGATTGAATATAGTTTTACTGATAAGCAGCTTATAATGTTAGTAGATGATATTTTACTAATAACATTTAATAATTTTTATAAAAAAAGAATTAAAGTTGAAGTAAATAATCAAAACGGAAATTTTAGTTACGAGAATCAAACAACAAATCTTATAGGAATAATATGGGACAACTTATTTAATATTATTAAAAATAATAATATTATTAAACATTGTTATTTTTGTAAGGATATATTTATTACGGGTTTAAATAATTTTAGATCAGATAGAGAATATTGTAGCAATTCATGTGCAGTAAATGGTTCAAGAGTTAAAAATATTTTCAACAAAAATAAAAATCAATTTGAGAGAAAAGGGTATACAATAAAATTAAGTGAAGGTAACCTTCCCAATGAGTTTAGATACTGGTTATTAGACTCTAATAATAAATTAATTGCAGGATTAGATATTTCACAAAATGATATATCTGAAGCCAGTCAAAAATTTAATTCAAAGAAAAACCAATTAAGCAACAAGATTGATTTGCATAACTCTAATAACGATCAAAAGATTTTTTATGCATTTTTGATTAATAAAAATAATGAAATTTTTATGTATCAAAAAAATTTAGATCAATTAAAGAAAGTTGGATTTGTAGTACAAACTACAGATTTAAAAGATGCTTATGAGGAGCAAAAGATTGTTAATATTAATCAGGCTTCCTCTGATGCTTTTAGAGATATTCAAATGATTAAAGATCTTCAAAATGATCTTGAGATTCTAGAGTTTCCAAGATCTTTTAGAAAGGACATTGCTTAATGATACCAGAATTAAGACGACCCATTGATCCAAAAAAATATTATAGACCGCAAATAATTAAACTATCTAAAAGAACTAAAAGAAAAGCAGCAAGCGTTGAGCTTTTTATCTTAGATATATTTGAAAAAATTTATTCCTTTTTAACATTATCCTTAATCCGAAATTCTATTGATAATTTTATATTCATAAGAAAATTATACCTTCAGAAATTCTTTGAAAAAAAAACCAAGATCGATCGTAAAGCTGAGAAATGGGCAAGAGAAAATAAATGGTTTGGAAAAGATATGCCAATGACTTACACAGCTTTTGATATTCATAAAAAATTAGTCGACGAAGAAGGTGTTAACCCTAAGTCAGACAAATATTATGAGGAATTAGATAAAAGAATTTATACTGAATTTCCAGACAAGATTAAAAAATATTTTTCAACTAACAACTAACAAAGGAAAAAAATGGAAAGCTATGGTTTGATTGCAATAATAGGATTGATAATTTTATCGGGAATTTTATTAAGTATGCTTGCATATTATATTAATAAATTTTCTAGAAAAGAGGATCCATTAGCTCCACAAACAATTGCTAGTTTAAGTTCAATTAGTGAAGAAGTTAAAGATATTAATAAATTTATTACCCAGCATCAAAGAGATCTTAACAATATTATTGAGCAAATAAAAAAAGATAGTTTTGAAACTAAAAAAGATTTTTCTAATACAGCTAAACAATTTCAACAAATATTAATTGGAAATATTAATATGCAAGGGGAATTGGGCGAAGATATTGTTAGAAGAATTTTAGGAACTTTACAAGTTAGCTACAATGAACAAGAACGTATTTCTGATGATGACAATAAAACATCTATTCCTGATTTTATTATTAATCTTCCTGGCAATAGAAAAATAATTATAGACTCAAAAGTTTCTTTAGATGCTTGGTATGATTTCGTCAAAGCAGATAATATGCAGGATAAGAATGTAGCTAAAAAAAAGCATATAGATGCTATTAAAAAGCATGTGGATACTCTTCATAAAAAAAACTATCAAACAAAAGTTGATGAGAGTTTAGATTCTATAATTATGTTTATGGTTAATGAGGCATCCATTCACTCATTAGAAAATGATTCAAAAGAATTAATAGAATATGCCTTAGATAAGAATGTAACTATCGTAGGTCCTTCGCAACTATATTTTTTAATTAAAATTGTAGAAAGAATGTGGGCTACAGATAAGCAAAGTAAAAATATAAAAGAAGTTGCCGATATAGGTAGTAAAATTTATGACACTGTTCATGATGTTTATTCATCTATTTCTAAAGCTTACACTAGTTTTACTAGCCTAATAGGCCATTTTAAAGATGCTAAGAACAAGTTAGTTGATGGAAGAAATTCACTGACTAATCAAGTTGAAAAAATGAAAGCAGCTGGAAATCTGATCACTCAAACAGATATAAATGATGTTAAAGAAATAACAATCAACGATCCTAATGCTGAAGTTATTAATTTAGATAAAGTTACGAATAAAGAAATAAAAAGATAATGAATTATTTGTGGTGGGATCTAGAAACTACAGACTTAAGTTATGCTTTCGGAGGAATATTACAAGCTGCTTTTAAATTAACATCAGATACTCATCAAGTTTTAGATGAGTTTGAAGGAAACTGCAGAATCAAACCAGGCATAGTGCCTTCTGTTTATGCACTACTTAAAAACTCTGTAAATCCATTAGAAGCACAAAAAAGAAACAAAAGTAGTTTTCAGCTTATTAAAGAAATACACGAGCGAATGACTAGATGGACGCCATTTATAAGCAGTACTTATAATGGAATTTCATTTGATGAAAATTATGCTCGCTTTTCATTTAACAGCTCTTTGTTGCCAGTTTATATAACGCAAGGAAAGAATAAACGTTTAGATATATTAAACGTTCTTAGAGCAACCTCTGCTTTTGATAATGGAAAAATTAAATATGGAATTAATAAAGATGGTAACGATGCATTTAAATTAGAAGACATATCTAGATTAAATAATATAGCGCAAGACGGTTTTCATGATGCGACGCAGGATGTAAATTGTTTAATTTCTTTAAGCAAGATCATCGCAGAAAGATGTCCAGTAATATGGAAGTCTGCATTAATGTCTTGTGATCCATATAAAATATTACCGATTCTACAATCTGAAAAGTTATTTACTACTTTTGATACGTGGAAAGGAAATATTTATACAAGATGTTTGACTTTTTTAACAATTAATCCCGCTGCTGATAATCAAGCAATTTGTTTTGACTTAGCAAATGATCCACAACAAATACTAAACATTTCAAATAACTATGAAGAGTTAAAAAAATTTTTAGAAGTTAAACCAAAGCCACTAAGAAATGTAAAATACAAAGCCTCTCCTATGATTTTAAATAAAAAGTATGCTTTAAAAAATGAAACGTATTCAAGAATTGGAATGGATATTTTAGAACAAAGAGCAAATTTTATTATTGAGAACAGAAATTTATTAGCAGAAAAAATAGGAGCAATTTATAGAAATATTGCAGATGAAAAAAAGGAAAAGAAAAAAGAAAGCATATCAAGCTTAAAACCAGAGCAGTTACTTTACGACATAGGTTTCCCAAATGAAAAAGATCAACAGCTGATGACCGAATTTCATAAGACAGAGGATTGGAGCAAAAAAGTTAATTTTATTGGGAAGTTTGATAGTAATAATGCTGTTTATAGTTATTTTGCTACTAGAATTATTTATGAAGAAACAGGTGACGCTTACTTGCCACCAGATATTTATAAAGGAATACATAGAGAAATTGCCACCCGTCTTTTAAGTGAAAAGGAAGAGGAGTTTATGACATGTAAGGAAGCAGAATTTGATATTGATCAAAATTATTCAAAATTTGAAGAATCAAAAGATGAAAAGAATTTAAAATTGCTAAAAGATATTGATGTATTCATTCAAGGGATCAGAAGAGTATATGAAAATGCTTAGTTGACAATTTTCCATTGATTACTATTGTTAATCGTTAACTATTTAGGAGATTCTATGGCTACAATAAAAATTACAGATGAAAATTTTGATCAAACAGTTCTAAAGAGTGAGAAACCATTCCTTTGGCGCGCAACGGCGGAGTGGTGCCGATAGTCCCCTCTAATTTATTTAGAGGGGACTATCTTTCTTTTCGGACCCTGCAAAATGATAGCTCCTTTACTTGAGGAGTTGTCCGTAGAACTTGGTGATAAACTTTCATTTGGTGTTCAAAATATAGATGAAGAGCCAAATGTTCCCACGCGTTTCGGCGTGAGAGGTATTCCGACTCTTTTGTTGTTTAAAAGTGGAAAAGTTTTAGACACAAAGGTTGGTGCTTCTTCAAAGCAACAAATTAAAGATTGGATCTTATCTAAGATTTAATTTAATTTTAGAAATTCGCCAACTCCGTATAAGCTTCCTGAGAAAATTATAACAGCATTAGGATCTTCGTTTGAACATTCTCTAAGAGCTTCTGTAATTCCTGTGCAAGCAGAAGATTTGATTCCAAATTCATTTCCAATATTTGCTATAACTTTTGCCTCAATTGCATTTTCTTGATTAGGAATTGTTATTGTTTTTAATGCAGTAATAGTTGATGTAAAATGTTTTAAAAATTCTTTTGGATCTTTAGAGTTTATCATTCCACAAATCATATAAACTTTTTTATTTTTAATTGTTTGAAGATATTGATTGGTAACTTCAGCGCCTTGAGTATTATGCGATCCGTCGCAGATTAAAATATTTTGATCTGTTATATAGTCTCTAAGTTTTCCTTTAGAAATAATCTCTAATCTTCCCCTATGCTTTGTTGATACAATTCCCTTATTAATTTTTTTTGTATCTAAACTTCCAAGTAATAATTTTGCAGTTCTTATAGCAACCGAGGCATTAATAATTTGATGAGCACCAAGAAGGTTAGGGAGATTTAGATCTAATAGGCTATCTTCATCTTGATAAATAAATTTATTATTTTGTTCAATATTTCCTTGAAAATCTTCGCCATATATAATTTTTTGAGATTTTATATTTTTAGTATGTTCATCAAACACTTTTAGTACTTCAGGTGTTTGTTTAGATATTATAATAGGGCAATCATATTTAACTGTCCCAATCTTTTCTCTGGCTATTTTTTCAATAGTACCCCCAAGAAATTCTTCATGATCTCTTGATGTTGGACAAAGTATATATACAATAGGATTTGCTGCTAACGATACAGGATCAAAGCGGCCTCCCAAACCAATTTCTAAAAGTGTGTAATCAGTTTTCTTTCTTGAATAAGCTAAGAAGGCGGCGCAAGTAAAAATCTCAAAATAGGTAATAAGATCGCCATTATTAACCCTTTCTGTCTCAAGAAGGACTTCGGTTAAAAATTCATCGCTTATTTCCTTATCTTCAAAAATTATTCTTTCATTTACCTTAACTAAATTAGGAGAAATGTAACTAGAACAAGTTTTTCCATGGGCTTCTAAAATAGATTTTAATATATTTGTTGTACTACCTTTTCCATTAGTTCCAGCAATAACTATTGGATTATTAATTTTCTTTTCAGGATTACCTAATTTTTGTAATAATTTTTTTGATCTATCTAAAGATAAATCAATCTTTCTAGGATGTAGCTTTTGAAATCGGATCAACACTTCCGATAGAGCCGAGAGGACTTTGTTGCTGGACGTTGATGGCATTTGATTCACTGATGAAGACTTTATTTTTATTTGTTAGTTGAGATATTATGGTACTTATAATTTTACGTAAATCTTTTCTTTCAGTTACAATGTCCAACTGTCCTTTTTCCAAGATGTACTCTGCGCTTTGGAATTCAATTGGCAATTCGGTTCGAATTGTATTCTTTATAACCTCCTTACCGCTAAAACCTATTCTTGCTCCTTTCTCTGCAATATTTATATCTCCTAACATTGCTATGGAAGCTGTTGTGCCACCAAAAGTTGGATCGAGACAGACCGCTATAAAAGGTAACTGAACTTCCTTAAGTGAATTAATTGCGGCAATCATGCGGGGCATTTGTGAAAGACTCAAGGCCCCCTCAAAAAGTCGCATGCCTCCAGATTGAAAAAATATTACGTAAGGAAGTTTGTTAGCAAAAGCGAATTCAGCTCCAGCAACAATAGCTTCACCAGAGGCACGACCAATTGAACCTCCCATAAATTTAAAATTGAAAGCGGCAGCAACAAGATAGGTATTATTTACTTTACCAGTTGCTAACACCACAGCATCATGTTGACCTGTCTTTTCTCGTGCTTCTTTAAGTCTTACTCCATAACTTTTTGAATCTGTAAAAAGAAGTGGATCATCTATTGCTGGAAGCATGGGTGATATTTCTTGATATTGGCCTTCATCAAAAAAAATTTCAAATCTCTCTTTAGGTTCGATGTGATGATGTTTATGACATTTGTTGCAAACATATAAATTTTCTTTTAAATCCTGCTTATACAAAACGGCACCACAAGAACAGTTCTCCCACAACTTACCTTCCGGGCCAATTTTTACACGAAAAAGATTTTTGATCTTTGGTTTGATGCGTTGAAATTTGTCTACTAACCAATTCATTGTATTTTAGATTTTAATGATTTTACTATTTTGCTGAGTGTTTTTACAGGGCTCTTCTTAGTCTTTAATGAGTCTGTAATTCCCTTACATAATTGACTACCCACCACTAAACCATCTGCTGCTCTTAAAGATTTGATAGTTTTTTCAGTTATACCAAAGCCAATAACAATGTTTTTATTTTTGTTAATTTTTTTTATTCTAAAGTAATTTTTTAATATTTTTTTTGGGCTTACTTTTAATTTTCCGCCCGTCGTTGACAGCATGGAGATATAATAAAGCATATCATGCGAGTGTTTTATGATTTGTTTCATTCGTTCATCCGATGTTGTTGGCGCTAAAAGTTGCACAAAATTGATATGATGTTTTTTACATTTATCTGCAAATTGTTTGTTTTCTGGAAAAGGTAAATCCACTACAATAAGCCCATCCACACCTATGTTTTTGCACTTATTTAGGAATTTATTTTCTCCAAACTGTAAGATTTGGTTAAAATACCCCATGAGTATAATTGGAGTTGTATGATGAGTTTTTTTAAAATTTTTAACAATTTCAAACACATCCTTTAATTTTATTCCATTTTTTAAAGCTCGGTATGAGCTATTTTGGATTTGTTTACCATCTGCAACAGGTGTGTTGTGAGGCATTCCGATTTCACAAATATCAACAAAAGGAGATATTGATT
>Ga0209087_1000583_pt1 | contig 22802 bp, 21 predicted proteins | sample S_130805_EF_Meta_FD_187321 | JGI IMG/M metagenome (GOLD analysis project Ga0209087, IMG submission 187321) | Freshwater microbial communities from Lake Simoncouche, Canada to study carbon cycling - S_130805_EF_MetaG (SPAdes) (version 2) | ecosystem: Environmental > Aquatic > Freshwater > Lake ... | reverse complement strand
GCGCTCGGCACCATCGGTCTCGAGGGAGATGCGTGGCTGCGCGCCGCTGCACTCTTGGCTACAGCGCCGATTGATCGGCTCTGGATCTGGGATCACCTGATGGGGCGTGGTGCGCCAGATCGCCCAGTGCTTGAGGCAACGAGTCTCGCCGCCGCAGCCCTCGCACTAAGCCCGAATCTGCATGTCGGCACGCTGGTGCTCGATGTGACGAAGCGGCATCCAGCGCTCACCGCAAAGATTGCGGCGTCGCTTGACGCGATCGCTCCGGGGCGATTTACGCTCGGCATTGGCGCTGGCGGTGATGCTGCAGAGCACGATGCGCTGGGTATGCCCTACGGCGAGGTGGGTGAGCGCATTGCGGCGCTGACCGAACAAGTTGCGGTTGCGCGCGCAATGCTGGCCGGCGATCCGAGCGAACGACTCACGCTGACCGCGCCAGGGAGACTGAACGGTGCGGCGAGCGCCCCACGCCCAGGCGCCCGTTTGCGCCTGCTCATCGCTGGCGATCATCCGAGCTCGATTAGCCTTGCAGCCACTTTCGCCGACGAGTGGGTGGCGCCAGCTGCAACCTTTGCCGCCGGTCTCACCCAGTTGCGTGAGCGAGAACGCGCCGCTGGCCGCGCCGAGCCACCGGTGCGAACGCACCTGCTGCATGAGTTGCGCGCGAGCGAGAGGCTGATCGAGTCGCCGTTCGGGCGAGACCCGGAGGGGGTGCTGGCAGAGGCTCAAGCCGCTGGCGCCGATGGCCTGATCGTGACCGTACGCACCGAACGCGATGCGGGTGACGCCCTCCAACTTCTTGCGAAACTGCGATGATGTACGCATGAGTGAAACACCAGAACGCAACCAGGTGCAAGCGTGTGTTCGATGCGGCGCGCCTGTCTCGTTGCAGACCGCACTCTGCGAGCGCTGCAATCCACTGGGCCTCGCGCAGCCGTCGGCGAGCCAGACCCATGGAACCGTCTTTCTCGGCATCGGTGCGGCGGTGCTCCTCTTGGCCTCTCTTGCTGGCAGCTCGTCGCGGGGGATCGGGCCATTCACCGCCACGATGAGCGCGGGCAGTTCCGTACCGGGTGGGCTAGCCGTGGCGATCACCGTCACCAACACGGGGACCACTGCGGGATCGGCAACCTGCCAGGTCACGACGAGCGTCATCGGCAGCGCCGGCCTCTCCGAAATCATCTCGACGCCGCGCATTGAGCCGGGGGAAACCACCGCCGTCGACCGTCAGCTCAAGAGCTTCGGCAGCGACCCAATCCCGCTCGCAATCTCCTGCGGGAACTAGCTCGCGGTCGCGCCCTCTTCCAGGATGCGCTTGAGATGGCGCAGATCCGACTGAAAGATCGAACCGAGAATTGGTCGCTGAACGAACCCTCCGATGTTTGCAAAGAGGGGTGGTCGTAGATACTCCATCCAATCAATGCGCGTATGCGTTTCATTGATCTCTGCGAAACGCAGGAGACCCTCGCCAACGAATTTCCCCTCGTGCCGAATCGCAAAGGTGCTCGGGGGGTCGAACTGCGTGATCACCACATCGTCGGTCGTTGAGATGCCGAAGATGCGCACGGTCGCTCGACCGCGCGAGCCCGGCTGAACGGGCGGCGGCGTGAGCATCTCCACGCGCTTCATCTCGTGCATCCATTCGGGCTGCCGCGCAATGTCTGAGGCGTAGGCCCATACAGCAGAGCGCGGTGCTGCAATCTCTATCGTGAGGTTGATCTCAGGACGTTGAATCGCTCCCGAACTGATCAGTCGCCCGAGCAGTAGCTCTACGAGTACTGCACCAATCAAGCCGAACGCAGCGATCAAGAGCAGTGTCATTAGCAGAGCACCCCACCCGCAGATTCAATTGCTTGCAGTGCCGCTGCGGTGTCGCCAACCTGAAGTTCAACCCCGGCGGTTGCGGCGACTGCCACCTCAACGGTGAACCCTGCAGTCAGCGCGTCAAGCGCGCTTGCCTTGACGCACCAATCGGTGGCAAGGCCACAGATGGTCACAAGGGTCACACCCGCGCTGCGAAAGAGCGACGCAAGTTCGGTAGAGCGAATCTCGCCGGTGATCGGGTTGCGCAGGGAGAAGGCACTGTAGCCATCCTCACCCGCTACCCCTTTGCGAATCACCACGTCACCGGGCCGCTGCGCCAAGACCGCTTCAGGGAGGAGCTCGGCCCCTGGGCTCCCCGCAACGCAGTGCACCGGCCAGGTGCCGCCCTGTGGGGCGAAGTGCGGTGTGCTCTCCGGGTGCCAATCCTGGCTCCACACAACGAGCTCGCCGTGGGCGCGCGCGCGCTCAACGAGGTGCAGCACGTGGGGGAGGGCGGCGGGGGCACCCGCCACGAAGAGGCTCCCCGAGGGGTCGCCGAAGTCAACCTGGAGATCCACGATCAGAAGGGCACGCTGCGGTTTTGCCATACCCGCATCCTCGCACGGGGCGCTACCCTTGGGGAATCGTGCAGACCTTCGACTTCCTTGAGCAGATCCCCGACGCCGACCCAACGGAGACGGCACGCCTGATCGGCGAGATCGAGCGCTCCATCGCCGCCCACGGACCGGAGCGCGCCAAGCTTCTCCTGATGCGCCTCCTCTCGCGAGCGCGCGACCTCGGCGTCGATCTGCCAACCCTGGCCACCACGCCGTATATCAACACCATCAAGACGAGTGACGAGCCCACCTTCCCTGGCGACGAGGCGATGGAGACGCGCATCCGCCACATCATTCGCTGGAACGCCGCCGCCATGGTGCTGCGCGCGAACAAGACCCACGCCGGCATCGGCGGACACCTTGCCACGTACGCCAGCGCGGCAAGCCTCTACGAGGTTGGTTTCAATCACTTCTTCCAGGGGAAGCAAAACGGAGCCGGCGATCAGATCTTTTTCCAGGGCCATGCCGCACCCGGCATCTATGCGCGCGCCTACCTTGAGGGCCGCATCAGCGCGCCGCAGCTCGACCGTTTTCGCCAGGAGACGGCGGGACATGGCGGTCTACCGTCGTATCCGCACGCGCGCCTCTTGCCAGACTTCTGGGAGTTCCCAACCGTCTCCATGGGCCTCGGCGGCATTGGTTCGATCTACCAGGCGCGCTACAACCGCTACCTCCACAACCGCGGACTCACTGACACGTCAGGTAGCCGCGTATGGGCCTTCCTGGGTGATGGCGAAATGGATGAGCCCGAGTCCGCTGGCGCGCTGACCCTCGCTGCGCGCGAAGGGCTCGACAACCTGACCTGGGTAGTGAACTGCAATTTGCAGCGACTCGACGGTCCGGTGCGCGGCAACGGCAAGATCATTCAGGAGCTCGAGGGGCTCTTCCGCGGCGCCGGCTGGAACGTCATCAAGGTGATCTGGAGTCGCGAGTGGGACGAACTCCTCGCAAACGACGCGGGGGGGCATCTCGTGCGCAAGATGGACGCAACCGTCGATGGTGAGTTCCAGAAGTACATCGTTGCCGGTGGCGCCTACATTCGCGAACACTTCTTCGGCCCTGAGCCAGAGCTCGGCGCGCTGGTGAAGCACCTCTCAGACGACGATCTTGTTCACCTCCGCCGCGGCGGTCACGACTACCGCAAGATCCACGCCGCCTACGCGTCAGCTGTCGCCCACAAGGGTGCGCCGACGGTGATCCTGGCGAAGACGGTGAAGGGCTACTCACTCGGGCCTTCAGTAGAGGCGACGAATGTGACGCACCAGGCGAAGAAGCTCTCCGAGGCGGAACTCTTCGCCTTCCGCGATCGACTAGGACTGCCGATCCCTGACGAGAAGATCCCTGAGGCGCCGTACTACCACCCTGGCCCAAACAGCCCCGAGGTGAAGTACATCAACGAGCGCCGCGCCGCGCTCGGCGGCCCGCTCCCAACCCGCATCGTGCACCCAGTGAACTGGAGCGCACCAGAGGCGGCGGTCGATGCCGAGTTCGCCGCCGGAAGCCCCGTGCCAGTGAGCACCACCATGGCGTTCGCCAAGCTGCTGCGCAACCTCTTGCGCGATCCAAACATTGGCCAGCAGATTGTGCCGATCGTTCCAGACGAGGCGCGCACATTCGGCATGGATCCACTGTTCAAGCAGAGCGGCATCTATGCGCCGTTCGGTCAGCGCTATGAGCCGGTCGATTCTGAGCTGCTATTGAGCTATCGCGAGTCGCAGAGTGGCCAGCTCCTTGAAGAGGGGATCACCGAGGCGGGCTCCATGGCCTCGTTCCAAGCTGCAGCGACCGCATATGCAACGCACGGTGTGCCGACGATCCCGTTCTATGTCTTCTACTCCATGTTCGGCTTTCAGCGTGTGGGCGATCAGATCTGGCAGGTGGGCGATGCACGCGGTCGCGGTTTCCTAATCGGCGCAACCGCCGGGCGTACAACACTCGCTGGCGAGGGGCTGCAGCATGACGATGGCCACTCGCAGCTGATCGCACATCTGCATCCGCATGTGGCCGCCTATGACCCATCATTCGCCTATGAGATGGCGGCGCTGATTCGCCGCGGTATGGATCGCATGCATGGCGGGCGTGAGGACATCCTCTACTACCTCACGATTTACAACGAGAACCAGGCGCAGCCGGCGCGCCCTGAGGGTGCGCATGTTGATGAGGGGATTCATCGCGGCCTCTATCGCTTCGCCGAAGCGGATGCCAGCGCGAGCGGCCCAATCGTTCGCCTCTTCGGCTCAGGCGCGATCATGGGCGAGGTACTCGCCGCGCGCGACCTACTGCGTGAGCGCTTCGGCGTACGCGCCGAGATCTGGTCCGCCACCTCGTATTCAGAGCTGCGTCGTGAGGCCCTTGTTGTGGAGCGCTGGAATCGACGCCACCCAGAGAGCGCACCGCGAACGTCGTGGATGCAGGATCAGCTCGGCAGTGGCGGCGCGCCGATCGTCGCCGCCAGCGACTGGGTGACGGCGCTCCCTGACCTGCTCGCCCCATGGATCGATGTGCCGTATCTCGTGCTCGGCACCGACGGGTTCGGCCTGAGCGATACCCGCGAGGCGCTCCGCGAGTTCTTCTCTGTTGACGCGAAGCACATCACCGCCGCCGCGATGGTGGCCCTGGCGCGTGGCGGGGAGCGCACGCCGGCCGAAGCGGCCACGGCAATCAAGGAGCTCGGCATCGACCCCGATCGACTCCCGGTCTTCGTTCTCGACCGCTAAGTCGCGACAATCGACAAGGTTGCTTGTCGGATTAGACAGGTGTGGTTGACACTTTTCCTCACGAGATGGCACCATTTCCCCAAGCGTTCACCGCATCTGCGAGAGGGGGATTCACGTGGAGAGCATCATCGCTTGGGGCTTCGGAGGACTACTCACCGGACTTCGTGAAGGGGTCGAAGCGGCACTCATCGTTGGCATTATTGCGAGCTATCTCGTAAAGATCGGTCGCGCCGATCGACTTGCCAGCGTCTGGCTTGGCGTTGCCACTGCCATCGTTGCATCCGCCGCAATCGGCGTTGCTGCATTCGTTGCTCTCGGGAGCCTGCAGGGAACCGCCGAGCAGATCATCGCTGGCACCACCTCGCTCCTCGCCGTGGTGATCCTCACCTACATGCTCTTCTGGATGCGTAAGCAGGCGGTCTCGCTCGGCGCCGATCTTCGCAAGGGTGTCGATCGTGCCGTTGCCTCTACGTCGGTGCTGGGACTCGGCCTGCTCGCCTTTACCGCGGTGATTCGCGAAGGGATTGAGACGTCGCTCTTCCTGCTCGGCCAGACGACTGCAGCGGCGGGGGAGGGACTCTCCGTCGTTCTTGGCGCCGTGGCTGGCCTACTGATCGCCGCCGGTATCGGTGTGTTGATCTTCCGGGCTGGCCTGCGACTCAACCTGAGCGCGTTCTTCAATGTGACGGGCGCCGCCCTCGTGCTGATCGCCTCAGGCCTCCTCTCGTATGGAGTCCATGAGTTCATTGAGGTTGGCTTACTGCCAGGTTTGATTACGCCGTTCTACGACATCTCTGCGGTGCTGCCGCACAAAGAGGGGATCGGTCAGTTCTTGCGTGCGATCGTTGGCTACAGCTCGACCCCAGAACTTACAACGCTCCTGGCGCAGGGTGCCTACCTGCTCTTTGGCCTCATCTTCTATGTGCGCCCCGTGCGGCGAGCCGCTGCAGCCCGCTCCGCCACCAGCGCCTGACTGGCGCGCGCAGGCTTCGCGCGCGATGATGTGCTGATGCCGATACTTCAGATTGAGGGGCTCTCGCATTCGTACGGCGACCGCCACGTGCTCCGCAACCTCTCGTTGGCGATTGCCGCAGGTGAATCGGTGGCGCTCCTTGGCCCCAATGGATCAGGGAAGTCAACGCTCTTACGCCTTGTTGCCGGACTCCTCACGCCAACGGCTGGGCGTATTGCACTCGTTGGGAGCGCGGCCGCCGCTGGTCGACCAGAGGTCGGCATCGTCTTTCAAGAGTCGCGGCTCCTTCCATGGCGCACGGTACTGCGCAATGTGACGCTCCCACTAGAGCTGGCGGGGGAATTGCTTCCGAGCGCTCGGACCACCGCTGAGGTGGCACTGAAGCGAGTTGGCGCGAGTGGGCTGCTCGATCGGAATCCTGCGGAGATCTCGGGTGGCGAACGTGGTCGCGTGGCGCTGGCGCGTGCACTGGTGCGACAGCCGTCGCTCCTGTTACTCGACGAACCGTTCGCCGCGCTTGATGCCATCACGCGCGCCCGCCTCGACGACGAGCTCCCCGAGCTGGTTGCAGGGGCGGCGACGCTGCTGGTGACGCACGACGTCGCAGAGGCGCTGCTCGTTGCCGACCGAGTGCTAATGCTCGGCGCCGACGGCGCGATTCACCTTGAGGTCCCGGGTCTGCGGAGCCTGCCGTCGGCCGAGCGGCGTGCCGCGCTCCTATCACCTGACGGCGCAGCGCGACAGACGCGCCTCTACGCAGCTCTCGATTCGGTGTCGCATGCGTAGGCTGGGTCAACTCACTCCCATCGCCGTGGCCGTCTTCCTGCTAGCGGCGTGGGAGTTCGGCGTACGGATCGCGGCAGTGCCGCAATTCATTCTCCCTGCGCCATCGGTGATCGCGGTGCGATTCGCCGAGGCCTGGGCTGACGGCACCATGCTTCGTCATCTTGTGCCGACGGTGACCGAAGTGACGATCGGCGGTCTGCTCGGCGGGGCGCTCGGTCTACTGACCGGCGTGACGCTTGGCCTCTCTGGCTCGGCTCGCCGTGTGGTCAGCCCCTACCTCGTTGCGGCACAGTCAACGCCAATCCTTGCGCTCGGACCGGTCCTTGTGCTCTGGCTCGGGCCAGGGCTCACGGCAAAGGTCGCCGTCTGCGCACTGATTACGCTCTTCCCTGTTGCAATCTCCACGCTGGTTGCCGTGCGCGATGTCGATGCCGGAACCCTTGAGCTCATGCGCTCACTCGGGGCAACCCGCTGGCAGAGCCTGCGCTATGCACGCCTTCCAGCGGCACGCAGCGGCATCCTTGCCGGGGCACGCGTCGCCGCAACGCTGGCCGTGGTCGGAGCGATCGTTGGCGAGTGGCTCGGTGGGACCGCAGGGCTCGGCGTGCTACTCAATCTTGCTCGCGGTTCACTCTTCGACACGCCGCTTCTCTTTGCGGATCTGTTACAAATCGCGATCGTTGGCGTGAGTGCATATGGGCTCGTGCTTTTTGTTGAGCGGGTATCATCAAAAAAGATCGCTTAATGCGATCGCCGCTGTAGGGGGGGATTCATGAGCCGAGTTTTTGTTGCACTACTGAGCGCGTGCGCGCTGCTGATCTCCGGATGCGCTACGAGTTCATCAACATCACCGTCAGCCTCAGTCGCACCGGTGAAGCTCACCGTCGGCCTCGGCTACATCCCCGGAGTGCAGTTCGCCCCCTTCTATTTGGCAGAGCAGAGCGGCGCCTATGCCGCCGCGGGCCTTGATGTGACGCTGCAGAATCAGATCGATCCTGATCTCATTAGCTTGGTTGGCAGTGGCGGACTCGATCTGGCCCTTGCCGACGGCACCAGCATGATCCCCGCCGTCTCGAAGGGGATTCCCGTGCGCTATCTGGCAACGATCTACGGCGTTTTGCCGAACGTTGTGATCGCACGAACCGATGCCGGAATCATGAGCCCAGCCGACTTGGCAGGGAAGCGCGTCGGCACGCCGGGCCAATACGGTTCGGGGTACCTGACCCTCCTCGGAATTCTTAGCGACGCATCGCTCAGCATTGGCGATGTTTCGCTTGACCTCTACCCAGACTACGGACAGACGCAGGCGCTGATTACCGGTGCGGCCGATGCTACGACCGGATACGCCAACAACGACCTGGTGCAGGCGCAGGCCGCAGGCATTGAGGTCGAAGTTTTCTACGCCTCTGCCGCGGCACCATTCGCTGGACCTGGCCTCATCTCTTCGCCAGACACCATCGCGGCTAAGCGTGACGCGATTCGTGCCTTTATCGCCGCAACGCTAGAGGCGATGCGACAAATTGAAGCTAACCCAGAGCTTGGCGTTGACGCTGCAGCGAAGGTTGTTCCTGAGGTCGCAGCGACTCCTGCGGCTCGTGCCAACTCGCTCGCCGTGATGAAGGCAACGGTCGGCGTGTGGGCGGGCCCACTGCAAGAGAGCGCGGGCTACGGGGCGATTAGCGTTGAGGGTTGGGAGACGTCGATCAGCTTCATGCGCTCGATTCCTGGTCAGCAGGTGCTCGACGGACTCAAAGCGAGCGATATCGTCGACGAGTCGCTACTCCCGTAACCTGACCGCCCCTAAACGAGCGGCCACGGGAGTGGCGGCCAGTCGGGGCTCGGTTCTGGGAAGCAGCCGGTCGCAGCGAGATCGTTGAGGCGCGCCAATAGCGCGTCGATTTCTTCGCCATCGAGGAGCGGCGCGAGCTGCGCGCGTAGCGCTCCGTTCGCGGCCAGCCCCTGAACGCCGCGCGAAATGACGAGTTGCTCCTCATTCGTGAACGCTTTGCTGCGCCATGCCCAGAGGACTGTGCGCAGCTTTGGCTCAACGGCGAAGGTGACGCCGTGGTCAACGCCCAGGATGCGGCCGTCAGGGAGGGGGAGGATGTGCCCACCCTTCCGATCGCCGTTATTCACGATTGCGTCAAATAGCGCGAGGCGTCGAAGCCCTTCGTCTGAGGCGTTGACGAGATCAACCGCGCGATGCACCCCAACATGGTCAATCCAGAGTTGGACCGCACCCTCGCCCGCGGGGCCGTCGCGCAGGATCGTGGGCGGCACTACGCCGAGTTTGAGGGCCTCGCTCACTAGATAGGCGGCAGTTTCGCGCGCCGCGAGACTCCCCTCAGGGAAGTCCCAGAGCGGCAGTTCGCCGTGGATGGGTTTGTAGATCACCTGGAGTCCGCCGTTGATCTCGCAGAGGAAGCTCGCATTGCTCGCCTCGGCGATGCGCCCGATCGGCTCGAGCTCAGGCGAGAGCTGCATCAAACGAATCGCCTCATCGATCTCAACGAGACCTGAGATGGTGGGGAGCGCCCCACGCCAGTTTGGTGCCGCTGCTGCCCCCGTCACCTCAGTTGAGGAGCGCGGCCTTGCGTGCGCAGCGGTGGCCGCGCGGATCGAGTGGTACGCCGCAGTTCGGGCAGATCGGTCGGCCCGCAGCGGCGAGCTGCAGGGCGTTCTCGGCGAATTCAAGAGCCGACGCAACGCTGAGCGCTACGCGTAAGACGTCAGGCCCCTCGGGTGCGTCGTTGATCGGCGGTGGCGCGGAGGCATCTTCGACGCTCATGTCGTCGCGAAACTCAAGGGTGAGGCGCGTGAGCATCGGATCCCACGCGAGGGCAATGGTGCCGACGCGGAACTCAGCGGTGAACGGCTCAGCAAGCGCTGGCAACTTGCGTGGAAGTGGGAGTGGTGCGCTCGGGAGCTGCACGCTGCCACTCTCGCTCAGGTCCTTCAGCATCTCAACGATCCGGCGGGCGAGCACGGCAATCTGACTCTTCTCAACAACGACGGTTGCGGCAATGCCTCCGCCGATTGCCTGCAGGTGAAAGATGCGCTGGCCGGGTTCGCCGATGGCGCCAGCAATGAACTGGTCGGGTGGATCAAAGCGGATGATTCTCCGCGCCATTAGTTTTCGCCGCGCAGACGCCCGAGGAGTGAAGGTCGCTTCGGCTTATCGACGAGACCGGCGGCAGCACCCTCGGCCGAGAGGTTCACGCGCACCACCGTTGGGCGCTCGCCGCTGTAGCGAATGACGGTGATGCTGGCCGGGTCAATCGCAATGCGCTGGAATAGGTCGAGTGGGGTGCCGAGGGCATCGGCCACGATCGCCTTGATGATGTCGCCGTGGCTGGCACAGAGCCAGGTCTCGTCGTCCTTAAAGCGCGCATCAATCTCGCGAATCGCCTCAACGGCGCGCGCCGAGGCGGCGCGCAGTGACTCTCCATTTGGGAAGGTCATCGCCGAGGGCTGGCGCTGCACGGTGCTCCAGAGTGGATCCTTCATCAGCGTGCGCAGCTCTTTCCCCGACCAGTCGCCGTACTCCACTTCGGTGAGGCGCTCGTCAACCACGATGTCGGGGCGCGACTTCACGCTTGGGCCGCGCATCGAACGCACCGCCTCGGCTGTCTCTAGGCAGCGCTGCATCGGCGAGGAGGCAATGCCAGCGATCTGCACGGCGCTGAGAGCATCGGCGAGCGCTGCCGCTTCTTTGCGGCCCGCTGGGCTGAGAGGAATCCCCTTGATGCGACCGCTCAACTTGATGCCCGTCTCGGCGGTGCGCGCGTGGCGAACGAGAATCAGGCGTGCCATCGGTCAGTCGAAGTGTGGAAAGAGTGGTGGGTAGCTGAGATCAATGGAGCGATTCTTTCCGCCGACCTCGGTGAGGGGCACCTCAACGATTGCGCCACCCTTCAGCGCCACCATGACGCCGAGTCGGCCAGCTTCAAGCGCTTCAACTGCCGCCACGCCGTAGCGTGTGCCGAGCACGCGGTCAGCGGCGGTCGGTGCGCCACCACGCTGCAGGTGGCCCAAGCGGGTGCAGCGCACCTCAAGCCCGCTGCGCTCTTCAAGGATTGTCGCGAGCGCATCGCCAACGGCGACCTTGTCGAGTCGCGGGTGGCCGAACTCATCGAGCGGCACCGACGTTGTCGTAGAGTCTGCGGCGGGAAGCTTCACCCCTTCGGAGACAACGATGATGGAGCTGCCGTCGCCGATCGCGCGTCGCGCCTTCAGCTTGGCAACAAGGTCGTCGAGCGCTGCGGCGGTGAACTCCACCTCGGGAATCAGAATCGCATGCGCGCCACCGGCGAGCCCGCCCCATGCGGCGACCCACCCTGCGTCGCGACCCATCACCTCAACGACGGCGACACGGTGATGCGATGCGGTGGTGGTGGCAATGCGGTCGAGCGCCTCAGTAACGATGTTTGCTGCCGTGTCAAAGCCGAGGCACCCCTCGGTCCCCCAGACGTCGTTATCCATCGTCTTCGGAATTGCGTTGACGGCGGCGCCGCGCTTGGCGAGGCCCGCGGCAACGGAGAGGGTGTCATCGCCACCGATGGCGATCAGGGCGTTGAGGCCAAGCGCACGCATGTTCGCTTCGGCGGCATCGAGGCCGCCCTCGCGCTTCAGTAGGTTCGTGCGGCTCGAGCCGAGCATCGTGCCCCCCTGCGCCTGAATGCCGTGCACGGCGGCGCGATCGAGCGGTCGGGTGAGTGGGGCGCCAACCGTGGCGAGACCCTTCCAGCCATCCAGAATGCCAACTACTTCGTGACCGCCAGCCGTCGCGCGGTGCACCACGGCGCGAATTGCAGGGTTGAGGCCTGGGCAGTCGCCGCCACCGGTCAAGACGCCAATCTTCAGGCGTCCGCTCATCGGGTTGGACCTGTCATCTGATCAGGGCGAACGATCGCATCGAACTGCTCTGCGCTGATGTAGCCGAGCTTGAGCGCTGTTTCCCGCAACGTTCCGCCGCTGGCGTGAGCGTGCTTGGCGATCTCTGCCGCCTTGTCGTAGCCAATCACTGGGGTAAGGGCCGTGACCAGCATCAGCGAATCGTTGAGGAGCTCGGTAATGCGCGCCGCATCTGGCTCGGTGCCAGCGAGGCAGTGATCGGCGAACGAGCGCGCCGCGTCGCCGAGCAGACGAATCTGCGTCAGCAGGTCAAGCGCAATCAGCGGCTTGAAGACGTTGAGCTGGAAGTTCCCCTGGCTTGCGGCGAAGGCGATCGCCGCATCGAGTCCGTAGATCTGTACGCAGACCATCGTCAGCGCCTCGGCCTGCGTTGGGTTCACCTTCCCCGGCATGATCGAAGAGCCTGGCTCGTTCTCGGGGATGCGCAACTCACCAAGCCCGGCACGCGGGCCAGAGGCGAGCCAGCGCACATCGTTGGCAAGCTTCATCAGTGTTGCAGCGGTGGTGCGCAGTGCGGCGGATGCCGCAAGTGTCGCCTCTTGCCCAGCGAGTGCGGCGAACTTATTCGGCGCGCTGACGATCGGCTCGCCGGTGAGCGTTGCGATTGCCTTGGCGGCGCGTTCGGCGAACTCAGGATGGGCGTTCAGGCCAGTGCCAACGGCGGTGCCACCGAGTGCGATCGCGCGGAGCTCGCTCTGCGCCGCCTCGATGCGGGCGATGTCGCCTGCGAGGGCTGCAGCATGCGCGCCAAACTCTTGGCCGAGGGTGAGCGGCACCGCATCTTGTAGATGGGTGCGCCCAATCTTCACGATGTCGTTCCAGGCGGAAGCTTTTGCGCTGATGGTGGCGTGCAGATGTCGCAGTGAGGGGAGGAGTGTTTTGCTGACGGCGAGCGTTGCAGCGATGTGGATCGCGCTCGGGAAGGCGTCGTTCGATGACTGCGACAGGTTGACATCATCGTTCGGATGAATCGGGCTCTTCCCGCCGCGCGTTCCGGTGGCGCGCTCGTTGGCGATCGAGGCGATCACCTCGTTCACGTTCATGTTGCTCTGTGTGCCCGAGCCGGTCTGCCACGTTGAGAGTGGGAACTCGCCGTCGGCGCCGCCGCTGGTCACAACGTTCGCAGCCTCGACGATGAGCTTCGCCTTATCGGCGGGGAGGAGTCCAAGTTCGGTGTTGACGCTCGCTGCCGCGCTCTTGATGGTGGCGAGGGCGTGGATGACCTCAAGGGGCATGCGGTCGTTGCCGATGGCGAAGAAGTGCAGTGAGCGGGCCGTCTGGGCGCCCCAGTGCTGATCGGCCGGAACCTCAATCTCACCGAACGAGTCGCGTTCGGTGCGCGTCTTCTTTGCGTTGGTCATTGCCGCCTCCGATACGGGCGCAGCGCGCCTCTCCTGTAAGTGTAGGATCCCACGCATGAGCACGGAGCAGGGGAGCCTGGCCCCTTTCAAGGCGAGCGACGGGGTGACCCTCTTCCGGCGCGTCTATGAGCCCGTCGGGGAGCCGCTCGGCGAGATCCTCTTTGGGCACGGAATCGGGGAGAACTCCAGCCGCTACATCCAGGCGGCACGCGCCTTCGCCGCCGCGGGCTGGCGTACAACCACGTGGGATCTGCGGGGGCACGGGCGCTCCGAGGGGGCGCGCGGCTACGTGAAGGAGTTTCGCCGCTTCCACCTTGACCTTGTGGAGCAGGTGAGCGAGCTGCAGCGTTCCGGTCGCCGAGTCGTTGTCGTCTCGCATAGCCTCGGCGGGCTCATTGCCTTCGGCGCCGTTGCCGCTGGGCTCACGAAGCCCGATTACCTCGTCCTCTCTGCGCCAGCCCTCGAGGCCAACATCGCCACGTGGAAGCGTGTCGTCGCGCCGATCTTGTCGCGCGTACTTCCAATGCTGCGTATCCCTACAGGGGTCGGTGCCGACACCAGCGCTGGGCAGCGCCTCGAGAACCTTGATCCAGATGCGCCCGATTATCTGTACGCGGTAACGACGCGTCTTGGTGATGAGGGCTTCCGCGCGCAGAAGGCGGCGCGGGCCGTTGTTGCAGCAGGTGGATACTTCCCCGTGCCAACGCTGGTGACGCAGGGTGAGGGCGATGCACTGGTACGGCCAGAGTGGACGAAACCGTTGGCGCAGCTCGGCAATGTTGAGTATCTAACGTTGAAGGGGTTTAATCACCATCCGTTTGCAACGCTTGCGTATCAGGTCGCAGTGGACGAGATCGTGCAGCGGATCGGGCGTCGCTAAGCGGGCTTAGTACTCCTGCCCAAGTGCGGCGCGTGCCTTGGCTGGATCATCAACAACAAAGGCGAAGGTCGCTCGCTCGCCCCATCGACCCATGAAGAGGTGCCCGTACACGTTCACGCCAGCGGCGGCGAGGCGATCGAGCACAGAGAGCATGCCGCCCGGCTGGTCGTCGACTTCGGCAAGCACGGATTCACTCTCAATAAATATGTAGGAGCCAGCCTCAAGTACCGCGCGCGTCTTGACGTCGTCGGCGGTCTTCAAAATCACGTGGCCGACTTCGCCGATCCCACCGCCACCGATGGCCTTGAGATCGACCCCCTGGCGCTCAAGCTCGCGGCAGAGCGAAGCGAGCGCCCCAGGCTTATGTGTAAGTTGGACCACGAACTGATGTGCCATGCGTTGAGGGTAGCGCGCGCCGCCGCGCTTCGCTAGGGGCGACCTGCGCGACGGGGCACCCCACGAAGGGAGCCGCGGCGGTAGGCTCAGGGGGAGCCCCGCCCGGGGCAGAGCTGTAGGAGGGTAGAGATGCGCGCGTGGAAGCAGATCATCAACGGCAAGTCCGTCGCCGCAAAGTCGGGGAAGACCATCTCCGTTGAAGACCCGTCAACCCGTGAAGTGCTCGGCAGCGTGCCACAGAGCGGTCGCGCCGATGTTGATGCTGCAGTTGCTGCGGCCGCGGCGGCCTTTCCAGCATGGAGCGCCACCACCCCAGCCGAGCGCGCACTCGCGCTACTGAAGCTTGCCGACGCCATTGAGTCAGCGAAGCGCAAGTTCGTGAAAGCAGAGTCCGAGAACGCTGGCAAGCCGATCAGCGCCGTTGGCATGGAGGTTGATGCGGTCGTCGACAACCTGCGCTACTTCGCCGGTGCTGGGCGCAACATGGAAGGGAAGGCTGTTGCCGAATACTTGCCAGGGCGCACCAGCATGATTCGCCGCGATCCAGTCGGTGTCGTCGCTTCGATTGCGCCGTGGAACTATCCGCTGCTGATGGCCGGCTGGAAGATCGGCCCAGCGCTGGTCACAGGGAACACCGTTGTCTTGAAGCCATCGGCGCGTACTCCTATTACTGCGCTGATGCTTGGCGCACTCGCGCAGGAATTCCTCCCCGCCGGCGTCTTGAACGTGATCACCGGCACGGGCGATGAGGCTGGTGCGTATCTTGCGCAGCACCCAGGTGTCGCGATGGTCTCGGTGACGGGCGATACCGCCACGGGGAAGCGCATCGCCGCGGCTGGCGCATCAACAGTGAAGCGACTCCACCTCGAGCTTGGAGGTAAGGCACCCGTACTTGTGTTTGATGATGCTGATGTGGACCTCGTTGCGAGCACGATGCGCGCCGCGAGCTTCTGGAATGCGGGGCAAGACTGCACCGCAGCCTGCCGCATCATCGCTGGGCCAAAGATCTACGAGCGCCTCGTTGACGCACTCATCAAGCAGGTGAAGACGATCAAGGTTGGGCCGACCAGCGACAAGGCAACCGAGATGGGGCCACTCATTAGTGCCGCACAGCGCACGCGGGTGGACGGCTTCGTGCAGCGCGCGAGCAAGAAGGCGGAGGTCGTACTCGGCGGCAAGAGCGTTGCTGGGAAGGGCCACTTCTATCGTCCAACGATCATTGCGGGGCCAGCACAGAGTTCCGAGATCGTGCAGGACGAAGTCTTTGGGCCGGTCGTCTCAGTGCAGCGCGCTAAGAGCGCCGATCAGATCCTGGAGTGGGCGAACGACTGCCAGTTCGGGCTCGCCTCGTCACTCTGGACGAGCGATATCGCCCGAGCCTTCAAGGTGAGCAAGGCGCTGCAGTTCGGCACCGTTTGGGTGAATGATCACTTCACGCTGGCGAGCGAGATGCCGCACGGCGGCTTCAAGCAGTCCGGCTACGGCAAGGATCAGTCGATGTATGCCCTTGAGGACTACACCGTGGCGAAGCACATCATGGTGCGGAGCGAGTAGGGCGATCCACTTCGCGCTGATGCCGTAGGCTGCACCAGATGCAGCACGACGCCCCAACGCCACCCCCGTTTGAAGAGGGGCTCCCGCAGGAGCTCTGGTTCAGCGTTGACGTGGAGTGCTCGGGCCAGACGCCACTCGACGGAAGCCTGATCAGCATTGGCGCCTGCCTCGTCGACGACCCGAAGAAGTCCTTCTACGTGGAGCTGCGCCCGGACCCGACGAAGCAGTGGGGACATAAAGAGGAGCGCGTCCACCGCCTCTCGCGCGCTCACCTTGAGGAGAACGGTGTTGATCGACTCGAAGGGGTGCGCCAATTTGCCCTCTGGGTGCGTGCAACCGCCGAGGCCACCGCACCAGAGTCCAGTCCGCTCTTCGTTGGCTTCAACACCCCATTCGATTGGATGTGGCTGACGATGGCGTTCGCCGAGGCAGGCGTGAAGAATCCGTTCGGCATGTCGGCGATGGATCTTAAGAGCGTTTACTACACGCTGCATGGTGGTGAGAACCTCACCTGGAAGAAGACGGTGAAGCGATTCGTCCGGCAGGTGTACCCAACCGATCTTGTCGCCGACCATCACGCCCTCGCCGATGCGATTGAACAGGCGGAGCTTGCGCGCGACCTGCGCAGCAAGTCGCTGAAGAATCGCATTCCGCCAACTATCCCCGAGCGACGATGACGAAGGCCGCGCGGGGCGCGGCAGCCCAGCCACTCGATCGGGAGTTCATCCACAAGGTCAACCGTGCCCTGCTTGCCTGGTATGCCGCCACCGCCAGACCGTTGAAGATTCGCGAGCGCTCCGATCCGTACAGCGTGCTGGTGAGCGAGGTGATGGCGCAGCAGACGCAGATCTCCCGCGTCGATCAGCTAGCAACTGTGTTCCTTGAGCGATTCCCAACGCTCGAGTCACTCGCAGCGGCCGAGACCGCCGATGTGCTGGTGGCATGGAAGGGGCTCGGCTACAACCGGCGTGCGCTCGCGCTGCAGCGGGCTGCCGCTGTTGCGGCGGGCGGTCTGCCATCAAACGTCGATGCCCTGATGGAGCTCCCTGGCATCGGCCCCTATACGGCACGCGCCGTTGCTGCGATCGCGTTCGGCGGTCGCGAGATTCCCGTTGACGTGAACATTGCGCGCATCGTTGCGCGACTGGTCGACGCCGACGCGCCGCTCTCACCGCGCGAGGTTCAGGTGCGCGCTAACGAGCTTGGCGCCGAACTCGCCGATGGCGAGGCTGGCGCGTGGGCGCAGGCGGCGATGGATCTCGCCTCGTCAACCTGTCGCGCCGCAGCACCAAAATGTGATGAGTGCCCACTGCGCGAGTACTGCCCGTCAGCCGGTCGCACCTTTGCTAAGGCGCCGCGCAGCGGTGAACCACGAACCCCCTTCACGAAGACCGCACGATGGCTGCGCGGGCGCCTGTTGGATGAGTTGCGCGAGGCTGGGCGTGCTGGGGTGCATGTCGCTGGTGAGCGTGGCGAGCACAACGAAGCGGCCGTCACGGCTACCATCAACAAGATGGTCTCTGAGGGGCTCGCCGAGTCGCTCGGAGGGGATCGCTACCGTCTGCCGCATCGCGGCGACTGAGGGGAGGGTCGTGGACGACCTCGAGCTGCTGAACCAGATCTTCGAAGAGACCCTGACCGAGCAGGAGGGGCTCCCGTTCGTCGCTCGCTTCCGTGAGGCCCTTCACGCTCAGCGCGCCGTTGATTTCAATCTGACCGCAGCCTCAACTGAGCAGTACGTCGAGGTGGAGCGCATCGTGCGGGCGCTGACGTTGCGCTTCCGACTCACCAGCCTGGTTGAGGAGCGCCGCCGCGCCGCACAACTCAGTGCGAACGCACATCCGGCCGCCGCCCCAGGACCTGGCAGCTTTGACGCAGCGCTCGCCGATCTCGCCGCCGCGGGGCTTTCTCCAGCAGAGATTCGCGCCGCCGCCGCACAGGTCAGCTACCTGCCCGTCCTTACCGCGCATCCGACCGAGGCGCGCCGCCGCACGCTGATCGCCGCGCTCAGTCGCATGCGCACGCTGCTCGACCGACGCGCACTTGGCGGCACCTTCGCCGCCGAGGTTGATCTGCGACTGCGCGAAGAGATGACCAACCTCTGGCGCATGGGCGGCATCCGCACCCGGCGCGTCACCGCCCTTGATGAGGTTCGTTCGGCGCTGGTGCACTTTGATGGAACGATCTTCCGCCTCGTGCCACGACTCCTGCGCAGCCTCGACGATGCGCTCGGTCGCCTTGAGAAGGCCACCGCACCATCGGGACTCCGTGCGCCGCTGCCACTACCGGCACTCCGTTGGGGGACCTGGATCGGTGGCGATCGCGACGGGAACCCAAACGTGAATGCCGAGACGACGCGTGAAGCGATGCGCATTCAGGCCGACCACGCGCTGCGTGCCCTTGAAGCGGTTGCTTCGCGCCTGATGATGTCAATCGCCGCAACGGTTGATGGCGGTGAACTTGATGGCGCACTCGGCGCATCGCTGGTGCGCGACGCCAAAGATCTTGGTGAGATTGAACGCACCCTCTCTCACCGCTTCCCCGATGAACCGTACCGACGCCGCCTCGGTGCCATCGCGCAGCGCATCGCGCGCACGCGTCGCGCGCGCATTGAGGGGGGCAGCGAGGTTGGCGGCTATGCAACCCCGCAGGCGCTCATCAACGAGTTGCGCGAACTTCGCGCGAGCCTCGCCGCCGATGGGTTAGAGCGCTCGGCGTACGGGGAACTGCTTGAGTTTGAGTGGCAGGTTGAGGCCTTCGGCTTCCACTTCGCCATGATGGAGATCCGCCAAGCGCGCGGGGCGCATCACGCGGCGATCACACATCTCACCGCCGAGCTAGGGAAGCCAGGCGCAACCGCCGCGCTCGAGCCGGCCAAGGCTACGAGCGCACTGGCACACGAGGTGGTTCCAGGTGTGACCGTTGGTGAGGTGCTGGCGACCATTCGCGTTGCCGCAGAGATCCAGCGCACGCACGGTGAGGAGAGCCTCGGCCGCTATGTGATTAGTGGATTTGAAGGTGTTGAAGATCTACACGAACTCTTGGCGCTCTTCGCCTGGGCCGAGGATCAGCGCATCGGCTCCGACCTTACCTCTGGCGCTGTTGCAGGCTCGCCGACGGTCGACATCGTGCCGCTGCTGGAATCGGCAGTTGTACTCGAGCGCGCCGCCGAACTCGTTGACGAGATCGTTGCGAACCCGGTGCTGCAGGCGCGCATCGTGGCGCGTGGGCGGCGCCTCGAGGTGATGCTCGGCTACTCCGATACGAATAAGGAGTCGGGCTACCTCTCGAGCGTCTGGTTGTTGCATTTGGCGGAGGCGGCGCTGGTGGATCGGGCCAACGCACACAACTTGAAGCTGACCCTCTTCCACGGACGCGGTGGCGCGATCGGTCGCGGCGGCGGCCCAACTCATCGCGCGATCTTGGGGCAACACCCCGCCGGCCTCACCGGCGGTTTCAAGGTGACGGAGCAGGGTGAGGTGATCGCCTCGCGCTATGCCGACCCCGCAATCGCCTTTAGTGAGGCGGAGCAGATCATCTCGGCGCTGCTCACCATGCGCAGCCCACTCGCCGAGCAGCGACGCGCCGAGTGGGAGGGCGAGTTCGCCCCCGCCGTTGGCGCCGTGGCTCGAGCAGCACGCAAGACGTATCAGCAGCTGATCCCGAATGACCCCGCATTTGAGTCGTTCTTCCGCGCCGCCACACCGATCGCCGAGCTAGGCGGGTTGAACCTCGGCTCGCGCCCCGCCGTTCGCGGGGGAGTGGCGAAGGGCGGTTCGGGCCTCACCAGCCTGCGCGCCATCCCATGGGTCTTCTCGTGGAGCCAGGCGCGCGTAAATCTCCCTGGCTGGTACGGGCTCGGTGCGCTGCGCGCAACGCTCGACGACGCCACAGCTATGGCCACGCTAAGTGATGCGTATCGACGCTGGCCCTTCTTCCAGTCGATCGTGGATAACGCGGCGATGATCCTCGCCAAGTCCTCACCTGAGGTTGCTGAAGAGTTCGCCGCGCTTGGCGGAGCCGGGAGTGATGCCGATGCAACGAGGGTCTGGGCGACGATCGTGGCCGAGCGCACCGCCGCGGGCGAAGCGCTGCGACGTATCGCTGGCACAGACGAACTGCTCGCCAGTGACCCAGAGCTGCGGGCCTCCATTGAGGGTCGTGCCCCCGAGGTGAACGCCCTCTCGCGCGTGCAGGTGCAACTCCTTCGTGCGCTGCGCAGCGCCACCGATGAGGGTCAGCGCGCGGAGCTCTCACACCTCGTTCGCCTCACGGTCAGCGGGGTCGCCGCCGGCCTGCGCAACACCGGCTAGCCACACGTCTATCCTCTACTCATGTTGAAGCGACCCTCCCGACCCAGCGTGCGCGGCGTCATGAGCCCTGAGCAGATTTCGGCGTGGGTTGCACCCGTTGCTACACGTTGGCGTAAGCACCGCGATCTCGCCGCAGTTTCGATGGCGGCAATGCGCGGGATTGAGGCGAAGGCGCTGCGACTCGGGCACACCTCTGAGCAACTGCTTGCGAGTGGGGGCGACGCGATCGCCGAACTTGCACTGACGCTGGCGAAGGGTCGCATCACATCTGGCGCCGCCGCCCCTGGCGCACCAGTCTTCATCCTCGCCGGATCTGGCGCTGAGTCGGCGTTGGCCCTTGAGGCGGGCCTGCGCATCGCGGCAGGTGGTACGCCCATTGTGGTGGCCCTCTGCGGCACACGCGCGCGACCAGAGCACGCCGCAGCATCGGCGGCCTGGGATCGACTTGAGTCGCTCACAAACGCGCGGCGCTTCCGCGTGCCAGATATGCGCGAAGCGGCGCACTTCCGCGCCGGCATTGAAGATGTTGCGCTGGTGATGGAGGCGCTCGGCGGCTCCACCGATGCGATCGTGCCACCCGTACCAACGCAAGCGGGTATCGATCTGGTGATTCGCGCGCGCGCCGCTGGCGTGCCATGCCTTGCGATTACCGCACCTGTTGGGCTAGATCCTGAGACGGGGAGCCGACGACGCGGCGCACCAGGCGCCGATGTGACCATTACGCTGCATCGACCGCTGATCACGCTCCTCAGCGAAACGTCGCGCAAGCTTGTTGGTGAGCTCATCGTTGCGCCACTTGACCTGCCTCGCGACGCCGACACCCTGGCACAGTGAGCCAGCCCAAGAGTCCGCTCCGCTCCGCAACGCTTGCCGCACTCGCCGCTGGTGCAGCGGTACTGATTCTGCAAGAGATCAGCGCACTTGTTTCGCCGATTGGCTCAGCAGTACGCAGCCTGCCAGTTGTGGCGATTGTTCTGGTGTTAGCAACGATCTATATCGTGGTGCAGTTGATCCGTTCGCGTTAGTCGCGCTGCAGCATCCCCGTATCAAAGGTGCGCTCGGTGCCTGCGCGTAGTCGCGCGATGTTGTCGGCGTGAGCAAACCAGACCAACGCAGGGCCAACGATGCCATACGCAATGAGCGCGCCGTCGAGCATCCCGGTCGTGGCGTAGCTAATGATGAAGAGTGCTGGAGCAAAGAGCGCTGCGGCGGCGAGTGATCCGAGCGAGACGATCCTGGTTCGCCAGATCACGATGAGGAAGATTGGTGCAACCGTCGCAAGTGCGATCGGCGCAATTGCGAGCGCGGTACCGAAACCTGTTGCGATCCCACGACCCCCCTTGAAGCCGACCCAGATAGAACGGGTGGCGCCGATGACGGCGAAGAGCGCGGCGAGTGCGGTCCAGCTGCTCGTCCAGATCTCAGCCCCCTGCGCGGCCAGCGAGTGCACGGCGAGAACAGGGAGGGTCCCCTTCAGAATGTCTCCCGCGGAGACCACGGCGGCACGTCGACGACCGAGCGCCCGTAGTGCGTTGGTGCCGCCAGTACGGCCAGAGCCGATGGAGCGTGGGTCGGGGCCACCGGTGAGGCGCGCCACAAGGAGACCGAACGGGATAGAGCCCGCCAGGTAGGCGCCGAGAGTGGCGGCGAGGAGCAGTGGTACGTCCATTGCGGCGGAGATTAGCAGCGCGCGGCAAGGGTCGGCGGCGGGGCGTAGGATTCTCGTATGCCCGACTACGACCTCCTCGTTCTCGGCGGTGGAACTGGTGGCTATGCCGCCGCCTTCCGCGCCGCCCAACTCGGCAAGCGCGTGGCGCTCGTTGAGCAGTCCAAGGTGGGTGGTACCTGCCTCCACTGGGGCTGCATCCCCGCCAAGGCGATGCTCGAGAGCGGCGACCTGCTCGCCAAGATCGGTAAGGCGGCCGACTTCGGCATTCAGATCACCCCCGCCACCGGCATCGACACCACCGTCGTTGGCGCTCGCCGCGACAAGATCGTGGCCAAGATGCACGCGGGCCTCAAGAGCCTCTTCAAGAAGAACAACGTCGAGCTGATCGCCGCCCGCGGCACCATTACGGCCCCCGGCACCATCAACGCGGCGCTCGTCGACGAGGCGGGTGCACCAACCGGCGAAGAGCGCACCATCACCGCCACCAACATCGTGGTTGCCACAGGCTCGAGCGTGCGCAGCATTCTAGGCCTCGAGACCGACGGCAAAGTTATCGTTGATAGCGATGACATTGTCACGGGGACGCTGCATCCGAAGCGCGTCATCGTGGTTGGTGGCGGCGCCGTTGGCTGCGAGTTTGCCTCGTACTTCCGTGACATCGGCGCCGAGACCACCATCGTTGAGATGCTCCCCGCAATCGTGCCGCTTGAAGATCGCGACGCATCGAAAGAGCTCGCGCGCGCCTTCACCAAGCGCGGCATCGCGATTCATGTGGCCCACCGCATTACAGAGGGGAGCCTGGTACGTAGCGCCGATGGC
>Ga0209087_1000581_pt1 | contig 22876 bp, 25 predicted proteins | sample S_130805_EF_Meta_FD_187321 | JGI IMG/M metagenome (GOLD analysis project Ga0209087, IMG submission 187321) | Freshwater microbial communities from Lake Simoncouche, Canada to study carbon cycling - S_130805_EF_MetaG (SPAdes) (version 2) | ecosystem: Environmental > Aquatic > Freshwater > Lake ... | reverse complement strand
TTGATCAAATTGGTTAAATACTTGCTTTAAACTTTCTCGTCTACCTATCGACTGCTCTATTCCTGTTACTTTTTTTTCAAATATTTCGTTCCTCTGCAACAAGTCAGTAAGAACTGTATTCATGTTAACCTTTATAGACTCAGAAGCTTTTAAAGCCTCCATTCCAAGCATAGACCCTTGGTCTGCCTTATACTTCAGCGTGTTTCCCGCATTGTTATTAAACTTTACCGCTGGGCTTAAAAACTTATTATAAAATATATCAGACGAGTTCAAGAAATGCCCCTCAAAGCCAGATAGCTCCCTATCTAAGTCTAAGTTCAATGCATTTATTCTGGCCTTAAAAAGAGCTTGGTATCTCGTGGCTTCTTCGGCTGTAAGCGAAGCCAGTTCGGATTCTGGTACTTTGGATGAATTTTCTTTGTCTCTCTCTTGAAAGAATGAGAGTAACCTCTTTGTATGTGAGAGGGCTGAAGTTGACCAGTCTTGAAGTAATTCTGCGACTCTTTTCTGGGCTGAGTCATCTACGCTATTAACCGTGTGAGCATCCAAGAACCCCTTAATGTTTTTGGCTTCTGAACCAATTACTTTTGCAAGCTTTTCAATGTCGAAGACACCAGAACCTCTTTCGCCTCTGATATTTTTCTTATACTCATCCTTTATGTATTTTGAGGCCCTATCATACTTTGGCTCTAATGCTTCATACTGTTTATAAGTAACGTATTCTTTTACTTCACCTACGTTTTCTGGCCATATTGCAGTCTGAGCATCCAACAACTTTGGTGTAGAGATTTTTAACGTAAACTTAGACATCTCATTTTTTGTTAAGGCGTTTATAGCATCAACATCTTCTATGATCTGTTTTATTTGGCGGTCTAGTACACCATATTCGTAAATTCTATCATCGAAGGTATTCATGGGGTTTGTTAAACTGGGTTGGTTGGACCCAATTTGTGGCTTGTATTCAGTCCCTGGTCCTGTGTAATCTAAATTATCGCTACTCATAATATCTCCTAGTTAAAAAACAATTCATAGTCTATTTCGGTAAGCCACTCTATAAAAAGTGGACTCCTAGCTTCAAATGGGGGAATATACCCTTCCGGGGTGGGGGTGGGTGTGGGTGCAGGTTCTGGCACTTCCTGACCTGGGTCTACGAAATCAATATCTCTAATTCTTGAAATTTGCGTTTCATACAAGGTTTTATCATCTTTAGTCAACCAGAAAAGATTAGCTTGCATCTGTCTACTATCACCATAGAAAGATAAAAGCTTTAGACTTAGCGGAATATTAGAAGAATCAGATTTTATAGAACTAGTAGATACAGAGTTCTCATTTATGTGAGATCCACTGATTAGTTCGCCACCAGATAATCCATCATGGGTATGCTCCGATATATCTATTCCATCTATGCTGACCCCATCGTCCACCAATATATCGCCCGTGATAAAATCATCATACTTACCCAGGTATTGATCATGTGCGTCAAGGAGATCTCTATCGGCTATAGAATTATGAGCTATCCCAAAAGACTCAGTTGTTGCTGGTTTAACTTTAAGATTCGATTCTTCCGCATTCTCTATCAAGCTAGAATTTGAAATTGAACTTATCTGAGATAATTGTTTATTGAAACTTAAATAATTCTCCCTTAAACCTATTTTTTGCTCTATAGATGTAAGTTTTTCATCAAACTTCTCAGATCTATCAATGGCATCATAAAATGCTATAAACATGTTTCTATCAACGGCCTGATAAACATCGGCCTTCCACGCCGTTAGTTCTTCCCCATCAGTTCTCTTCCTAACGTCGCCAGTATTGACATCAAGGTGCATCAGTGGTTTGATGATTTTTTTATAAAATATATCTGAAGAATTTTTAAAGAACCTTTTTAAATAATCTAAATCATTATCTATTTCTTGGTTTAAACCATTTACATTCACAGTGAATAGAGACTGGTAATCCGCGGCTTCTCTAGTAGTGAGGCCGCTTAACTCTTCTTTTGGTATCTTAAATATACGCTCATCTTTAGTAAGCTCGAAGAATGAGTCCAGCTTCAGCAAGTGATCTTTTGTGTAGTCGCAGAATTCCGTAAGTATCTCAGTGAATCTCTCCTGAGAGGAAACTTTATTATCAAAAACTTTTAAGGTTATTAATTCATCAACTTTAGAGAATTCATCTATTATTATTTCTGCTATCTCTTTTATATCTAATGCAGATGACCCATTAGGTTTTCTTAATTCTTTCTTAAATTCATTTAGGATAAATTGAGAAGATCTGTCTTTTCTAGGGGATAATTCTTGTATCTGTTTATAGGAAACTAAATTTTTAGACTCTTCAGAGAAATTAGACCACGTATTTATAGCAGCTTGTTTTCTTTTATCTGTAGAATTTAAGTCTATAGAAAATACAGATAACTCATCATTAGCTTTTCCAACAACCACATTGGCTCTATTGATTATAGCCGTTACCTGGGATCTTAAATCCGATATATTCGCATTAGAGCTGGCCATTAAATCACCAAGTCTAGGTCTAGCGGGTTGGTTTGAGCCTATACCGGGATTGTATTCGCGTCCAGGCCCCGCATAAGAAAGACTATCCGAACTCATTAGAAAGACTTCCTCCTAAACTTTTTATTACCTCTGTTGCCAGTATAAGACATAGATCTTCTGAACATAATTGGCGCAGAACCTTTATCGCCCCACTTATCCTCAATCATTTCCTCTTCCGAACTTCTTTCTGATGAATTACCCGAAAGAGAGAAGGTAGGCAGGAATGCCTCATTACCTATAGTTATGAACTTGGTGGAAGCGTTGGATTTCATCCAATCACCATAGTTCTCGTTGATAGCATGACACGCCAACATAAGCGCATCGTGAGCGTGGTCTTGTGCCGTACCTGACGCCTCGTAAACCGGCCTTCCAGATGATGTCTTCCTCGCTACCACATAAGCGCTGAGCTGCTTATACAGCTCACTATCGTAGATAGGTATTATTAGTTCTTTTTTCTCCAGCATTTGCCGAAGGTTGTCAACCATAAATGGTTTTATTTCTTTTTTGATTTTTTGCTGGGTGAAAGGATCCCTAATCTCTACTGTTCCAGCGGATGAAATACCTTTCACTTTAGTAGCAAGTCCAGATAATCTATTTTCTGATCCATACTTATGAAGCAATTCAATCTGAACCTCACCAAAGCCCCGGTCTACATATATATGCTCTGGAAGAAACATGTCGTTAAGAAGTATTATTCTTTCGACTGCTTTCGTTAAGGTGTATTCTTCCCTAAGCGTCTCTTCCCTGTAGGCCAACCGAACTCTGCCTGCATAAAGTGGATTTGAGGACTTCTCGTTAACCTCTAAAACAACTATGTTTACGCCAGCACCATACTTGTCCCAATCTACTCCAAATACATATTTAGCTTTCTGCTCTTGCCTTTCTGGGATGTAATCCCAACCAGGATCCAGGAAAGCCGCATCTATAAATCTCCTAGGGTATACGCCCTCTGCGTCTTCACCCCAGTCAGCTTCAACTTCATGACGATATGCCATCTCCGAAGAATACTGAAGCCTAAGTTCCCTCTCCGTCTCGTTTGTCATCATAGGGTTACAATACGCCGGAAACCAAAACTCTTTAAACAGTCCGGTATTGTCCATATCTGTACACCAAGAGTAGAATATTTCCCTTTTACCCGTAGGGGTTGAAGCTCCAATGAGTATTTTATCCGGCTGGTTCTCATCAGTTTTTTGCAACATTGCCATTACGGCGATTAGGTCATCGGGGTGCATATAGTCTAATTCGTCGAGAACTATTAGGTGCGCTTCCTGACCACGGACAACGTCACTTTTTCCACCACTCCTCATTCCGGAAGTGAAGAAAGATATCTGGCTGCCATTTGAGAACTCTATAACAAACTGAGGACTTGTGACACTCCTAGTGATGGACTGCTTCACTATTTCGCTATTTGCAGCAAACTTCAATACTTCCTTGTAGATTACCTCTACTTGAGCTTTCATTGGTGCAATAACTATAGACTTTGCATTCTTGTTTGTGTAAGAATATTGGAGCAATAACAAAGACATACTTACTGTCTTACCTAATCGTCTTCCAGCCCTGAGGACTTTCCTTAATGATGGGTGGCGCAATATCAATGTCTGATAAACCCTTGGCTCAACACCGAGAAAAGCCTTAGACCAAGTTACAACATCTTTAGCTACATGCAACTCGCGTTGTTGCGTTACAGAAAGCCCCATATCACTCAACTCTTGGTCGAATACGAAAGGTTCATCTATGAGTAAAGATAGTTCTTCTTTGGTTAAAGGCCTATCCTTAACTGGTGTACCGTCCCCCCACGTTAAATGGCCCAGCTTATTGGCAAAGACGTACTCAATCCTGTTGATCTGTTTTATGTACTCAGGATTTTGGTCTTTTATGATTTCAAGAAGCTCTTCTCGATCGAGCTCTATCAATTTTTCTCTAAATAACTTAGTTTTTTCGTTTAACATTAACCAAAGTGCGCAGCCATTGCGCCAGCTTCCGAACCTAGTACGCTTCTTGCGTTTAATCTTGAATTTTGGATTGCTTGCACACCACGTGCCCTTGATGTTGCGGCGACAGTACTATCCCTGTACCCCATACCCATGACACCTTTATTTATACTACCCTTATATGATATCGCAGCTTCCTTAGCAAAGTCTACGCCACTCTTAAATACTTCTACGCCAAGTTTACCTACATCCATAGCTAGATCTGCCAACATGACGGCGCTGACTATCTGGCCCGCTATAGGAATAGCGTTTACTGCCACAGCGGCACCTATTTTTGCCCCAAGCTTTATGCCACCCTTTGCGGCAATTTTTCCGGCAGTTTTCATAGCAACTTTTTCGCCGGCCTTAATACCATATTTCTCTAATACACCAGGACCAATTGCCGTTGAAGCCTTGAAGAAGCCCTTGCTCGTTGCTGTAGCGGCAACCCTTTCAATACCAGCTCCTTCCATGAATTTTGCTGCAGATTTTGTACCAGCCACAAAAGCCTTTTTCCCAGCCATTTCTGCAGCATCTTGGCCGCCTGCGCCCGCAGTACCCAATCTCATTTGGGCCATAAAACCAGAAGCCCTACCAGATATACTTCCGTTAACACTAGCGTACGCTAATCTAGTAGCATCATCGCCCGTAGCTGTTACCGCGGAAATTGGCATTGATGTAGGCATTGCGTTATTAATGGCTTGTTGTGCCCCAAATGGAGACATTTTTATTTGAGGCATTGCAGCCGAAACCGTTTGACTAAGCTGTTGGGCCCTTATTTGCGGTGCCATTGCCGTTCTTTGCAGCGTCCTATAAGCGCCCGCTAACCCCTTATCTGTTTCCCCTAGAAAGTTCATAATGTTTCCGGTAGGGAGTTTCCCTCTTGCCATTTTATCTGCTGCAGTAATCCTAGCTAGTGAACCCATGCCAAAAGCTGGACCCTCCCTTGAATAATCGGCCATTCTCAACTGAAATCTACCAAGCTTACTTTCATTCGCAAGGTTCCTTGCAGCTGTCATTGAACCTTCTTCGCGCGCTTTAGCAACAAGCCCCTTACGAGCTAAAGTGCCGATTCCAGCCTTACCCCCTACCGCAGAATTACCCATCTTGTAGAGCGCATTGAATGGTGTATAAGATTCCCCTGCTGCATACTTGCTGCCCTTAAAATAACGTTGCGCACTTTTAACGTCAGGTCCGCCTAAACCCTTCATCGAGCTAAGTCTACCCATATACTTCGGGTTAAATGTGGCGTTAAACGATGATACTGCTGCCTTCCCATTTACGCCACCATAGGCTATGGTACGGGAACTCCGGTAAGTATTCCATGCCATGCCCTTCAGTGAGCCAGGTATCGCCGACGTGAGAGCATCCGTCACACCACCAGAAGGAGCCAAACCAGCATCCTGAGCAAATGCGGAAGCAGCTCCAACGCCCTTGTTCTCCGTACGCATTGCCGTACCAACGATGCTTTTACGTTGCGGCTGATCCTCCATGGGCATACCTGTATTTGGATCTACTAGCATTATCCGCGCCTTAAGTTATATGAGCCGAGAACAATATCTCCGGTAGCAGAGTCCCAGGATCTGTTAGTCATCCTTTGGGGGAAACTGGATCCTGGATTTTGAGAATAACCTCGTGGAGAGCCTTCAGGACTAAATGGATATTCTGCCGCACTTTGATTCATCTTATCAACTTGCTCTTCATTTACCTTACTGTAGCTAAATGGGGTTTTATTCAAACCTCTACTAGAGTCCCCATCTGCTGGATTTTCTTTAGGAAATAAAAGCCTTCCCGTATTTGAGTTCATGAAACCTGCAGCACCGCCCATAAGGCCACCAACACCAGCACCTATTCCCGCCCCGATCATTTTCCCTGCTTTTCCCCGGCCCAGAACAGCGCCTATACCGCCGCCAAGCATTGCTCCAGCGACACCGCCCTTGTTAGTGGTTGGCTCTAGGCCGAAGGGGACTCCAACAAAGTTCCGGGCCGTAAGGTCGGTACCTAAAACCATATTATCTATTTGATCTGTACCAAATATTGCTTCTTGAGTAGCGTTCATCGAATGCTGAATGGGGTCACCCTGAGCCGCACCATAACCAACAGCAGCCATTAAGCCACCAGCTATAGCAGTCTTCTTAAGCTTTGAACTTTTTCCTAATGCTGATTTTGCGAAGTTAAATTTAGAAGCCATCTATCAGCCTGTCTGGTAAAGGTGAGAATATTTCTGTGGGCCCATCTGAGTATGACCAATTTTGCCCTGGTCCAGATTTCCCACCACATAAGAAGTTAGTAATGGGTCTGGCAGCCTTCTCGCAGGAGCTGGTGCCATTCCCATTTCTTTTCTATATTGTACGTAATCGCCAGAGTTTTCGTAGTTCTCAGTTTCCATAGTCTCATCATAAAATTCGGATTCTCGCCTCTTCTTTGCGAACATCAATGCGCCACCGCCTATTGCTGCAGCGCCAATAGCAAATGGTGTAGCTTTTTTTGCTACTTTATAAGTATTGAAAACTTTTTTAGCTAGTTTTGTTTCCCCTGATCCAACAGCAAATTCGGCTGCATTTAACAACCTTCCACCGCCAGGCTGTGTTGCGAGATTTACTAGATCATCTAGCATAGAAGTTGCTGCTTTCGATGACTCACCATAAGCTTTTTGCGCACCCTCGTCCATAAACCTCTCTAAAACCATAGGGCCCACCCTGGCAACCCTGGCCTCTGGGTCCGTAAACATATCAATCATTCTGACACGGAATGGTATCTTGGCCGTATCCCGGTTGAATTGATCAAAGAGTACATTGTTTTTCAAGACAGCATTTATACTGCTTGCAGCCTCGCCCTCCACTCTACCTATAGATACACCAAACTCCCCTGTGCTGTCCCTAATCCCTTCTAGAATTCTAGCCTTATCAGTACCTGAACCCTTTTGGGTGAAATACTTATAGAATTTTTTACCTTCTATAGAGCTTTCGTCTACATCAAGACTCTCTATGTATTTATATAGTTTATCTGTTTGCTCCTGAGTAAAGTTTTTAGTTAAGCTTACTTGATCCCTGAGTTCACCGCTTGTTTCGTCTATATACTGGAACCCACTTAACGATAGTAGTTCGTCGGATTCTTCCATAACACCAGCAGCTCTAAGGATTTCAACTGGTAGCTGAACCTTTCCGCCCTTAGTTACCATAGCTTCATCCCATAGCTTGAAATGACTTATGCCTATATCGTCCGCTATAGCCGCTACCCTACCATATGGCTCCTGCATTATGCCTGCCGTAACGAGTTCCTGAGCGTGACCAACTGTGGCCCTAGACATTGCGTTGGTAATGACTGCCTCAGGTAAACTCAGCCCTGCAAAAGGCATGTTTGCTTTTCTCATTGCAGCTTGCACCTCGGAGTATTCTCCGGCTGATACTTGACGCTTAAAGAATGTTCCGACTTTATTTATTAGCTTAGAATTAGGTTCATTTATTCCTGTAGCGCGCCGAAATGTGCCTAACTCAAAAAAGGTATCTTCAGTTACAGGTACCGCAGCTGCCGGCCTCACTAAATCCCTAGTGAGAAAAACTTCCTGCTCAATTGGAGTTATGTCTGCAAACATAGAAAATGGCTCTATATCTTGAGACAATAACTGTTGCAGTTCTACAGCTGTGCCGCGGAAACGGCTACGAGCCTTGGTCCCAATATTGTATATCGGGCTTTCGCCTTCCGCTACAGCTTCTCTCTCAAGTTGAAGCCTTCTCATCTTAGTTTTCCCAGGCGTCAACTCAGCAAACCTTATACCATTTCTGCCCTCATCTGTCGCACCCTCTTCGAGTAAAGTGGCGAACATTCTCTCATCAAGGTTTCTGATGTCTGCTATATTAGAAATAGGGGTAGGTGCATAAGACCTACGGGCGAATGTTCTTATCCTACCGTAGAAATCTTCTTCCTCCGAAGAAAGTGCTCCGGCCTGCCCCCTAAACCCTAACGCCTGCCCCACTAGTCCATCTTCGTTCATAAACTTAAATAGCTTAGCAGTCAGTAATGTGTCCACGTCAGCCTGATGCATACCGCCCGATGCGTTCATGCCAAGCATCTGCATTACCTCAGTGCGACCCTTCTGGCCGCCTCCAGCCTCTTCCACCATTTTATCTATAAGGTTAGTTTGGAGTAATAAATTTTCTAGTGAGTGTGTTGTCTTTTTCCCTGCAAAAGCTAATTCTGGAGCAGTCTGCAACCCTTGAATTTTCTGCTTGGCTATTATTAAAGTGTCGAGTACGGACCCACCCTTTATCTTGCCAGATATTTCGTCAACTAATTCAACCAATTCTTGGTCTGTAGCATTCTGATACTGGGATGTCATCTTAATGCCGACTAATACCTGGTCGATATCGAATTGAACGTTATGACCCATAATGTAATCAGCATCCCTCATATTCCTTAGGAATGGTTTCATGGCGCTCACAAAATCGTCGCCCGAACCAGGATCGGTGACCATCTGGCCCGAGGTGGCTACCGAGTTGAAGTATTCAACTAGTCTTTGGTTTTGTTTTAACTCGGGATTCCTTATCATGCCGACCTGAGCTGATGCCACGGTAAACTTAGCATCGAACGGGTTAGTCATTTGATCCACTCCGGCAACACCGCCATACATCATATTAACCGAAGACACCTCCCTGATGTTCCCCTTCCCCACAGAAAGCCCTAACGTCTCAGTATCAAATACTAAAATATTACTACCCTTAGGGATAGCCATCTCGCCAGAAACAAGCTTATCCACTGAGCGTAAGTAATCTGATTGCATCATATTGCCGCCGAACGTGAATGCAGCACGCACGTCCTCTACGGGTATAGTCTTTGGGTCTACGCCCTCATCTATCATGGCCTTTATTCTGGAGGCTTTTACAGAATCTACTTGTATATTAAGGTCGTTCAATATTGTTGTTAGTGGATTTCTTTTTGCTCCTGGCTCTATTTGATCGGCAGAAACCCTGAAGCGTAATACCCTGCCCTGACCCATGCCTTCACCAATTTCCATCAAACGCGATTCCGCAGCTGGTGGACTCCCCGTAAGAATACTAATAAGATCATCTGTATCGCCAAGCATATCGTCAAATTGAAAAAGCTGCCTAAAATTGAGCATCACTCTTTCCTTCTCGGATTTTGGTAAGAACTGCATCAAATCACGCATATTTATATTTGTTTCCGCCATAGCTTTTAGAACTGGATCCTCACCAAGTCCACCCTGAGCACTTGCCATATCTTGGATTCTGTCCATAATATATTTCTGGACTCTTCCATATTTAGCAAAAAACTCTTCTACACCCTCTTGTGTTGTTCCTGCAACCTTTATCTGCCCAGAACTAGTAGTACTCATAGATGGGGAAGATCGGGGTGCACGAGGGTTTGGAGGTGTTGGGGAAGAAGATGATGTAGGTGTCTTCGGCGGTTTAGGAGGTTTACCTCCACTGCTTCCACCGCTAGAGGATCCAACCTTAGGGGCTTTAGGCGCGTTGTCTACTATTGCTAGAAGTTCTGCTTGATCTGCCGCTTTTTGTGCCTGAACTGTCGCACTAGCGGCTTGCTGCTGCGCCTTAAAACCCGCTGCGCCAATGCGGGCACTGCGCATATCATCGTATTTTTGTAGGGCCCTCATGTGCTCGTCGATATCACCACCTACTTGCGAACTGCGTACAAAATCTGCAGCAGGGCCGGATATCAATGTTCGTTTACCGCCACTCCTAGCCTGGACCCTTGTGTTAAGCTCCTTAAATGGTGCTGCCGCATCGTCCCCATAGCCAGCAACCTCCGATATAGCTTTACCTATAATACCCCTACGTCCACCAATAAAGGGTTGAGCTTCAGTGAACAAACTAAAAACACTAGGTATACTATCCATAGCCAATATTTCCGCTGCAGCTTCCGCCGTTCGGAAGTAGGGAATTGAACCTCGCCTGGCCATCACCTTAGCTAAAATGGCTTTATCGTGGCCTATGAATTCGCCATAAGATGAAGCTAAATATGCCGCAGCAGGTATCCTTGGTTGACTTAAACGATCAAAACTCGCACCTACATAACCCGGTGGCCTAGGCATTATGGGTCAACTATCTCTGCGTCAACTATATCTAAATTAGACGTTTTTTTTAGCGCCCTATCATTCTCTACGTACTCATCTATATCGTCTATGCCAAGCTTCTTTCTAAGAGCTCTTTCTTTTTGCTCTTCAACATCTCTAATGGTGTCCATCCAGCCAGATATCAGCTGTGCGCTATCAAGTTGCATTTGCCCAGCCTTCGACCTTTGCTCTCTGGTCGCCATCATTTGGTTTCTTATTTCTTTCTTCCTTTTAAGAAGCTTGTCACTTAGCTCCACCGCTAAATGCATCTCCTTTTTTATGATAGGTCTTCCCTGATCATCTATTCCTATAATATTTTCTTGTATAAAACTTTCCTTAGCCAGTATTTTCGTCGCCCTTAGCTGCTGGACTTCTTGGTCCACTAGGTCTCTAACCATGGAAACCTCGATTAGGTTCTCTGGGTTAACTCTAAGTTCATTCATTATGCTTTCCATGAACTGGGAAACAAGGGCCATCTCTATCGGACATGGCTTGCCTTTTGGCGCAACATTCTGCAGCTCTAAAGGGCAAGTATCTGCAAAAGGGCACTTATCAGAAGTACACCTCATCGGTATCGAAGAGAATAACGATGTTTTAGTCTTAGCCGGCCTCACTGCTTCAGCCGCAAGGGCCATTTGATTTGAATCGGAATACAATTCTGCCAAGAAAAAATCTGGCCTAAGAGACTGAAAGTCCTTTAAAAAATTATCCTTATCAGCTTTCTCAATCTCTCCCATAAAACATATCTCCAAAGTTAGATCTAATTAAAACACCATCACTAAAAATGTCCTGCATATAACTTAAGCATCTGGGGCAAAGGTACTCGAAACACGTAGAGCCATCCGGCATGTCTTCATGACATACAAACGCTAAGTCGAAATTGCACCTAGGGCATTTCACTGTAGTCCTGTCTGATCTCATGTAGAGCTTTAATCAGACCTGCCTGCAGTTTTTCTGCCAACTCAGCGTCTGCATCTGCGCTAAACACAATACCTATCTCGCGCATCTGCTCAGGAGATAGTGCTGCATTTAATACATATCTACTACCTCCACAAATATCGCAGAATTCGTCCGAAGTACACCGGCAAGGGACTATTATATCGAAGAACTCCAACGCCTGTGCGACCTCAAGCCACCTACGCTTAAAAACGCCTTTTACTTGCTCCTTATAAGCTCTAAGCTTTGTTCTGTCATCTGAGAGTAATGTGCCTAAATCTAGGCTTTGCTTCATTAGCTCTTTATTCACTTGGTAAAGGTAATTTGGTAATTCAAAATCGCCAAATTCATTTACGTAGTTTCTCCAGTCTAAGGACCTAGACATAATTCTCCATCAGTATAGATAATATAAAAAATTTCTACCGCATCGACAATCCGGTATTTGGGTCTACCATTTTACCCGCTTGCCTAGCAGATTTTCCTGCCCTACCGTATGTGCCACTCATCCCAACCGCGGAGTTTACGGCCGATGACCTGCTGCCCATTGAGCCTATCGCCCCGCCACTCGGAGTAAAACCCTGTGCAGACCCCGCAAACTTAGATAGCATTGTGGTGCCTGTCTTCTTGCCAGCAGCGATGCCACCTATGTCGAATAGACTACTTATATAACCCATAAGTTAACTCTTTCCATTAAAATATAAATGTGGTGGCTAGGCATATCCACCCATAGATTTTGGAGTTAACCCGCCAAGGCCGCTAGACTGGGCTTGACCACTCCTCATTTTTCTGTTGTACATAGTATCTTGCCTTGTCATATTAGCGACATTCCCACCAGATAGTGCGGTTCTAGATCTCATTTGCGATGCTAAGCCAACACCAGCCATGCCCCCGACTGCCATTGTTGCATATGGGTTTCTTCCGGCAGATGACATTAATCTACCTGAAGTACCAACGAATGGTGACGCCATCCTGCTTGCCTTACTAGCCGAAGAGACATTCATCATAGAAGCTTTAGCGGTTGCCTTTGCTCCATAGCCTTCCAGTTTTCTTATACCACCTATTGCACCTTTAAATGCACCTTTAAACATGATGTGTCCTTAGTAGTTGTATATGCCTTTTGGCAAACCCGTCTGTGAATCTACCGCTTTACCTGTCCTAGACATTATTGCCCCGCCCATCGCACCAGCAGCTAAACCTGCAGCTATTTTTTTTCCGTGGTTAGCAAAAAGTCCAGGTGCCTTAGGTGGTGGCCTATGCATTCCGGGCCTAAAGCTAGAAAAGCTAGGTTTACCCGGAGAAAAAGCCCTTCCTCTAGGTGGCATTGACCGAACTGGCCCACCTCCAGAGAGTGCTGCACCCCCCCGAGCAACCCGTGCCGCCTGACCAGTCCCAGCGACCGCAGAAGCGCCCTGAGCAACCCGTGCTGCCTGACCAGTCCCAGTAACCGCAGAAGCGCCCTGGGCAACCCGTACAGCCTGACCAGTCCCAGTTACCGCAGCTCCACCCCGAGTTACGCGAGCAGCCTGCCCAGTTCTAGCGACCGTAGCTGCACCTCTCGCTCCTCTGTTGACCATTTTGCTTGGTGGTTTTATCATTTAGTTTTACCTTAAGATTAATATCAATTTAATACATTGACTTGGAAATTATTGATGTTAAATGCAATCTCGAACCTTGTTCCGCGCTTAAAACTATTATTCATAATTAAATCTGCGATTTGATTCTCTATTTCCTCTCTTCTAACCCTAGAAATACCTCTAGCGCCAAAAATTGTATTTACACCTTTTTCTACTAATCCTTTTAGTACCGCCTCATCGGAATTAAGTATAAAACCTTTTTTCATCAACTTATTATCAACTATATCAATTTCCAGCTGCGCTATAGACATATAGTTTTCGTTGGTTAAATGGTTGAAAACTACCGTTTTATCAATCCTGTTAAGAAATTCAGACTTGAAGCACTTTCGGATAGCCTCATTAGTTGTTTTCTCTACCAGCTCCCTTTGAGGGATCTCTGCCGAGACCATTGCGGTTTCAATCCTTGCCGAGAACCCCGCACCCTTGCCAGTCAAGCTTTCGACTATCTTCTCGTTACCCAAATTAGTAGTTAAAATGATTATAGAGTTCCGGAAAGAAACTTCCTTACCCTTGTTATCCACTATGATGCCCTCATCAAACATCCTGAGGAAAGTATTCCAGATATCAGGATGAGCTTTCTCTATCTCATCTATAAGAACCACAGTATGAGGCGTTTCCTTCAACCTAGAGGTAAGCATCGCCCCATCCTCGTGCCCTATATAGCCTGGTGGAGCACCTATAAGCTTCTGATTTTCATGCTTTTGCTGTAGTTCGCCGCAGTCTATCCTAACCATATCGTAGTCTTTGCCGAATAGGAAAGAGTGGAGTTCCTTGGCAAGAAGTGTCTTGCCTGTTCCAGAGCTTCCGGCAAAAAGTAAAACACCCAATGGCCTAAGTTCATCATTAAGCCCAGCAGTAGACCTCTTAAGCACATTTGCTACCGAATCTATAGCTTCGTCCTGACCAACTATCCGTGTACGCAGATGCTTAGCAAGTCTGTTAATTTTCGTTTTAGTAATCCTGCCGGGTCTCTTAACCGGACCTGTTGACTTGGCCTGTAATTGTGATTTTGCCTTCTCTATCCTCTTTGACATGTCGGCAAGTTCTACGTCTTTAGTTTCTTTATCCGCAGGGCTAAATGGTTTCACCCCCGAGTATGCTATGCGCACCCATGAGTCTATATCTAGACCTGGGTTTAGCATTATGCACCCGTTGAATAATGCTTCTATCGCTAGTTCTCCTGCTTCATCTGAAAGGAGTTTCAATGCGTCTACTATTTCGTTGCGCATGTTAAAAACGAAATTCTCTACAACTGTTTTCATATGCTCAGAAGAGTCATAGTCGGAGATGTCGTCCATTATTTTCTTGATCTCTTCCGGGGGAAGGACCTTGAACTTGACGTAACGATTCAATTCTGGTATATAGATATCATATACTCTCAAATCGTTAACCCGCTTTCCTTTTTGATAATTAGTCATCATAGTAACTCTCAGTTCCGTTTTAGATATTTTTCTGCAGGACTGAGGTAGACAAGTTGTAAAAACTTGACTTTTTGTGTATATCTTTAGGGTCTACATTATGCGAGCGCCTTCTTCTGAACGTCACTTCAGCTTTATCCCGAGTTTTACTCGACCAGATCCTATCGTTCTGGCGCTAATCCCACTTTTACGACATCTAAAGTTGTAAAATACTAACGATTAATTATTAAAGATTCCATACCAGTATACCACGGGTTGCAAATTTCTGGGTAGGGAACCTTTTCGTGGCACCTGCCGCTAAACTTCCACAATGAAATCAAGTAAGACGGATCATTGATCTGATTCTCCAAGAGAAAACATGCTCTTTCTAGTGAAATTTCCAAAAAACTATCCTTAAATTTGAATGTTACTGTACCGCAGGACTATAGTCTAGCACATGAGTAACCAGACAAAGCAACCAAGCTTAAAAGAATTATATAAATTTAGAGACAGAGTCAAAAAAGAAATACTAGGAGAAGACGATAAAGAATATCGGTCTGAACTAAAATTCTTGTTAGATAGAACTAACCTTAAAATTAGAGAAGTCCGTGAACAACAGAGTAAGATATAATAAGAAGCCTAGTAGAAACAGAAGGTATGGAAGATAACGCACTACCAAAAGCTGTACAACTAGCTATTGCCCAGCTAGACAAACAGTTCGGTGACAACACTGTCATGAGAATTGGCAGCGAAAACATAAAACCTTGGCCAGCTATTTCGACGGGTGCAATGCCCCTAGACATAGCTCTTGGCATTGGTGGGCTACCTGAAGGCAGGATAGTTGAGATTTTTGGGCCAGAATCCTCTGGTAAGTCAACTTTAGCGCTATCCGTTGTGGCCGAGGCCCAAAAAATGGGCAAGCTGTGCGCATTTATCGATGCCGAGCACTCTATAGATCCTACTTACGCCGGGCAACTTGGCGTTAACATGGACAATCTAGTTTTTTCTCAACCAGATTACGGCGAACAAGCTTTAGATGTTCTCACTACACTGATTAGAACTGGTGAATTTGGTGTAATAGTCGTAGACTCTGTAGCGGCATTGACTCCTAAGGCAGAAATCGATGGCACCATGGAGGACAACCACATGGGCCTTCTTCCAAGGATGATGTCAAGAGGTATATCAAGAATTGTCGCAGCAGCTAACGAAACAAAGACTCTTATTATTTTCACTAACCAGCTTAGAGAGAAAATAGGTATTATGTTTGGCAATCCGGAGATTACTCCGGGTGGAAGAGCTCTTCGTTTCTATTGTTCTGTAAGAATTGATATGAGAAGAAAAGAAGATATTAAAGATACTAAAACTGGTGAAGTTTTAGGAATTAGGGCGGTAGCAAAGGTGCCCAAGAACAAAATGGCGCCAGCGCTAAAGAAGTGCGAATTTGATATCATATATGGCAGGGGCATCGATAAGGTCGGCTGTGTAGTTGACATAGCTGTGGAGTCAGAAGTGATGACTAAGAGTGGTGCTTGGTACTCATATGGCGAAGAGCTCAAAGAACATGGTAGGGCCGCTACTGTGATGGCTCTAGCTAGTGACCTAGATCTGCTCGACAAAATAACCGAAGAGATTTATGATGCACGACGAAAAAATACTTAGATACGACGAGGCATGTCCTATCTGCTATTCCCTTAAGTTGGATGTAATATGGATTGGCCAAGATGATCAACCGGAAGTTGCCGAGATAAAAGTTTCTTGCCTTGAATGCGGAGAAACATGGGAAGATTGGCTTTAATTTCAACTCCTGACGCTAATAGAAAAAGGATTAACAAGTAAAATGCATGAAGAAGCATATAACTTTTCGGCTAGTGCCGTCAATATGATGAAGACACTGTCGTGCAAGTTTAACGGGTACGACGTACTTGACGTTGGTGGCCGAAATGTCAATGGCACAATTAAGGATCTATTCACACTCTCGGACACTTTCACTAGTTTAGATATATTCCCCGATGAAGGTGTAGACATAGTTGCCGATTTTTCGGATCCCGAGATAGTCAACGCTCTTGGTATGGCAAACAGATACGATGTTACATTTTCTACAGAGGTGCTAGAACACGCTAGGTATTGGAGAACTATGGTTTCAAATATGGTGAGGGCGACTAAGCCTGGTGGCTGGATCATCATCACTTGTGCCACTAACGGCAGATACCCACACTCCGCCATAGATGGTCGTCCACTTACAGAGGCTGACGACGAGCACTATGGGAATGTTGGCATAGATGAGTTCAATGTCGTAGTAGACGAGCTCAGGGTGACCCCTATCGTTATAACTACAAGAGAATATCCGGCCGACCTATATGCGCTGATTCGAAAATAATGATTAAATTAATAGTCTTCGATCTCGATGGCGTCTTAGTGGACTCCAAAAATATACACTTTAATGCCGTCAATATGGCCTTATCAGAATTTGACCCCAAATATGTCATTAGTATGGAAGAACACCTCTACAAGTATGACGGCCTTAAAACAACAGCGAAATTAGAAATTCTAACAAAAGACAGAGGCCTGCCAACAGACGCCTATGCTGGTATCCAAAAGCTTAAGCAAGAAATCACATTGGAAATGCTGAATAACATAGAAATTTCTGAAGATATTTTTAATGTAATCAAGCAATTAAGCGAGGATGGATACAAGATAGCCTGCTGCTCCAATAGTGTTAGGAAAGCTGTCAATACAGTTTTATCTAAATTAAATATAATACAATTCTTTGATTTAATCCTATCAAATGAAGATGTTGAAAACAGCAAGCCACATCCAGAAATGTATTGGAAAACAATCTCTAGTTTGAGATGCACTCCCGAGGAAACCCTAATAGTAGAGGACTCCCCCTTTGGCCTACTTGCTGCTGAAAAAAGTGGATCCCATATTTTAAGGGTGAAATCTCCCGAAGAGGTTAACTCTAATAATATTATGAATACAATTGAGAATACTAATAAAATCAAAACTTTTAAAAATTTTAGATGGGTAGATAAAAAAATGAATATAGTTATTCCCATGGCTGGCGCCGGTAGTAGATTCCAGGAAGCTGGATATACTCTTCCAAAACCCTTAATAGACGTTAAGGGAAAACCTATGATTCAAGTTGCTGTCGAAAATATAAACATAGATGGTAACTACATTTTTATAGTTCAAAAAGAACATAGAGAAAAATACAACCTAGATACCTTACTTAATATTATTGCTCCAAATTGTAAGGTGATTGAAGTTGACAGCCTGACTGAGGGCGCAGCTTGTACGGCACTGCTGTCCAAAGAGTTTATAGATAATGATGATCCTTTATTTTTCGCTAACTCAGACCAGTTTGTTGAGTGGAACTCTTCCGAGTTCCTTTATAACATGCAGGAATCAGATGTCGATGGCGGGATTGCCACATTTACCGCCACGCACCCAAAGTGGTCTTTTGCGAAACTTGGCGAAGACGGGTATGTAACGGAAGTCGCTGAAAAAAATCCAATATCCGATATTGCAACTGCGGGATTTTACTACTGGAAACATGGTTCTGATTTCGTAAAGTACTCAGAAGAAATGATCAAGAAGAATATAAGAGTCAATAACGAGTTTTATGTTTGCCCAGTATTTAATCAAGCAATCCTTGATAACAAAAAGATTAAAACTTATAAAATCAAAAAAATGTGGGGACTTGGCACTCCTGAAGATTTGGACTACTTCTTAAGTGAATATGAATTCTAAAAAAATAGCAATCTTACTTAGGGGCGGTATATCCAACACGTATGGAAAGCTAACCCTTGATGAAGATATGAAATCTAAAAATTATGTGAATTTCACATGTGTTAAAAACAGTCTATACAAACACATTGTAGAAAAGAACATCAATTACGATTTTGATTTCTTTATACATTCTTGGAATACTGATCTTGAAGAAGAATTAAAAAATCTATACAATCCGGTAAATAGTTCATTCGAAGATAATGGAATATATAAAGACACGATTAACAATAAGCTTCGTGAATGTGAAGTATCTTCAAATTTCTATAACCAAGTATCTCAAACTATATCTATCCAAAATTCTTTTAAGTTAATCGAAGATATAGCACACCAATATGAGTATGTTATTTTTTATAGGCCAGATGCTTTATTGTGGAAAGACATTGATTTGAGTTCTTACGACACAAATAATATATACTGCAACAATTATGGTGATGGTCAAGGAGATTTTCATTTTGTAATGTCACCAGAAAATGCTAAAGTGTTCTCTTCGGTTTATAATTCTTTATCTAAAACAAATCCACCTACCGATCATCTATACATCCCTAAGTATCTAGAAGATGCTTTAAACACTAAAGCACTATGTGATAGCATAGAGGCGGGGAAAGATCAAGAAATTGTTAGGAAGCTAAAAAATAGCATAGATTGTAAATATCTAGATATTGAAAGTTTATCTATTTACGATATTTCTATTGATGAAATTAATTCATATACATACTGAAAGGAATTCTGTGTTAAGTAAAGATAATGAATATACACAAATGCAAAGGCTGTTCTACGACACGACTGCCGACGAGATGGCCGTAGAGAACCATAGGGGTCACGATTCGAGTCCAGATTATTATGGTTTACTTCTATCTGATATCGATAAGAATTTCAATGGTAAAAAAGCTCTTGATTTTGGATGTGGTATAGGCCGGAATGTGGATAACCTATTGAATCTTGCCGAATGGGATAGGGTAGATGGTTGTGATATCAGTTCCGAAAATATTAAAAGAGCAACTGAATTTATGAAACAAACCTCTCATCTAAGCAGTAAATATAAATTCTATACCACAACCGGCGTTGATCTTGAGCCAATCGTTTCTAACGAATATGATTTTGTTATGTCAACAATTGTGCTGCAGCATATCGCGATCTACTCGATAAGGTATTCTATACTCTCCGACATATATCGCGTGATGTCTAATGATTCACTTTTTTCATTCCAAATGTCTTGCCATGGAAAAGGGAAATATCGTGACGAAGACTTTTCTATAGAAGGCACAAATGGTGTCCATGACGTAGCTGTAGCTAATCCTCAAGATCTAATTGATGATCTTACTAAGATTGGATTTTCCAATGTTACATATTCGATATCAAACGAGTGGGATGCGGCAGGCAAACAATATTCCAGCGATGACTACAAGTGGATTTATGTGAAAGCCCGTAAATGTTTGTAATACCCTGCAAATTCAACGAAAAAAATCCTATAATATTTGCATGTGTTGAAGCGATACGGAAATATCATCCTGGTGAGAAGATTTTTGTTATCGATTCTAACTCAACTGATATTGGATACCGTAACGACTTAGATAGTTCTGTTTTTTTTGTTGATGCTAAGAATATTAATTATCAGCTAGAGGCATACCATATCGCTTTTAAAGATAATTCAAAAGAAGATTTTTTTTATTGCATTCATGACTCACTTATTCTTCAGCGAAATATATCTTTTGTTGAGAGATCAGATCTTACTACCGTTAGGTGGTGGAGTAGTCCACCGGTCAACATGGGTTGGGATGAATCTGGTCGCGATTTGTCTATTTGGGCAAACGAGGAAATGGAAAAGCACTTAGGTTATTCGATGCCTTTAGAATACAAGGGTATTTTTGGATCGATGCTTTTTGCTTCAAACAAAGTTTTTCAGGATTTAAGTAAAAGTGGAGTATTTAATATACTAGCCAGAGATAAATATGAGTCGTGTGCTGTAGAGAGAATTATAGGGATTGTCCTGTCAAACTTAGGCTATGATGTAACTAACTCTCTGCAAGGTGAGGGTGGAGACTTGTTCTCTGTATATGATGAAACTTTTGTTCAAAAAATTCATTTAGAAAGATTATAAGATGATATACATTTCGCATAGAGGAAATCTAAGTGGGCCAAACTTAAAGCTGGAAAATAGCCCAGCATATATAGATAAAGCCTTGGACTCTGGTTATGATGTAGAGGTAGATGTATGGCATAAGAATGATCGTTTTTATTTAGGCCATGATTCGGCCGAACACAAAGTCCCTGTAGGTTGGTTCCTACATAGATCTAACAAATTATGGATCCACTGTAAGAATCATGAAGCTTTCCGAATACTACTTAGGTATCAGAGCCTTAATATCTTTTGGCATCAAACAGATGATTTCGCCCTTACTAGCAAAGGTTACGTGTGGTGCTATCCAGGGATTGGTCCATTAGACCGATCTGTGGCAGTGATGCCGGAGCTTGATGCGCCAAACCTAGATAAGTATGACGCTATATGTAGCGACGAAGTATCTCACTTTAAGGGCATCCTATGATAACTATTCCTATAGTCCAGTATCCTAACGAAATATTGCGGAAACAATTGGAGCCAGTAAAAGATATAGATAAAGATGTGCTAGAATGTGTGTGGCAAATATCGAGAAGGTTACCGTTCTGTAATGGCTTTGGTCTAGCTGCTCCGCAGATAAAGATTGAATTGCCAGTTTTTGGCCATATAGATCTCAAAAGCCGACGTCACAATTTTTTTATTAATCCAGTTATTAAGGAGCAGTCTGATGACATGTTTCTTTATGAAGAGGGTTGTTTGTCTATACCTAATTTTTATTTCCCCCTTGAAAGGCCAAATACCGTGCTGGTAGAGGCCTTAGACAAGAATGGTGAGACTTTCCAGGTTGAGGCTTCTGGTCTGTTGGGAAGAATTTTTCAACATGAGGTAGATCATTTGAATGGAAAGCTCGTAATAGACTTACTAAATGAAGACCAGCTAGAATATTTCGAGGTGCAACAGATGGCTTTAGCTCAATTCCGTAAAATATCATCAGGTAAATCTAAACCAAAACCAAAGAAAAGGAAATCATGAATCATACTACAGGTAAGAAATCTATGGGTTCAGGCAAATCCATGAGTACAGCCAAGCCCAAGCCAAAGGCAAAAAAGAAAAAGAAGATGTGAAATCTTCTAAAGGTAAAAAATCTACAAGTTATGGTAAAAGTTCTTCAGTAGGATACGGTCAGCCGTCTGGGTCGATGTCTTTTCGTCCAGTTAAGAAGAAGAAGCCTAAGAAGAAATGAACAAGATTCAAAAGTTCATAAAGCTTTCCCCTTCTTCAACGGTTTCAACGCCTGCTAAGAAAAAGAAGAAAAGAAAAAAGTAACACTTTCGATTACATGAAGGATAAGATATGTTGAGTAAATTGAAGAAGTTCTTTGGCCTTGGTGCTGAAGAGGTTCAGGTTGCCCCTGCTGTAAAGCCTGTGGTTAAAAAATCTGTTCCAACGGTAAAAAAGGTTGCTGCTGAAAAGGGTACAGTTGAAAAAGCTGTTGCTCCTAAGCCAGCTGCTAAGAAGCCAGGCCGACCAAAGAAGATTGTTGAAGCCTGAACTTCACGTTTAGTTGTCGCTTTCTATTGAATCATTGGAAGCTGTAGGTGTTTTATGAATTTCATCGACTTCGTTTTAATTTTTTTTAATTTCCAACTTCCACGTGTTGGAAGGTTCGGCGAAACTTCTTTCACAGGGGACGTTTCAGCCGATTTTCGGGCGCCAAATATTTTTAAAATGCTGGACGATGAGCTGGGTACCTGGAATGAGACGAGTTCCGATCCTCAGGTGTATTATATTTGGGTGACTACGCCTGCCGGTAATGCCCTGCCTGTTATATTTACAGAAGAGCAGTGGAAGATGGTTCATGAAGTGGCTGCTATGAGTGACAGTAGTGTGAACGACGTTATTATTCAGGTGACGAAGGAACGCTATAGTATTTAATCCCTTAACTGTAAGAGCCCCCCTACATGTTTCGTAGAGGGGCTCTTATTTTGCGTTCTAAGGCGCTGATGGCGTTCAGGTTAACACGACATCGTCTTCGTTGTCTCCTAGCCCCTCAGAGCTAAATACGGAGTAATTAAGCCATCCCAATACTTCCAAGAAGGTTCTGTTCTTCAACAGTACTGAACTATGGGTTGAGTGGTAGATGGTTGTGTGATTTTCGATGATCGGTGCAGTGGCTTCTTTCGCCAACATCGAGTCATAGTGTGCTGAGATGCTCAGTGCTGGGATTGCAATGAACTCTGGTAGAATCGCGTCTTTTGCTAGCTCAAGAGACAGTGGACTAACCGACTCTATAATGCCACGTAAGGGCTCTAATTCGCTCACAGAGGCGATGAGAGGGCTGGCCTTATAAGGTGTAGCTATCGTAACTATTGAGTCAAAGATTACCGGGTCCAACGCCAACATCTCCAAACCAATCCTCCCACCAATCCCATGACCGATAAAAGTCGTGTGTGAAGAACC
>Ga0209087_1000580_pt1 | contig 22877 bp, 21 predicted proteins | sample S_130805_EF_Meta_FD_187321 | JGI IMG/M metagenome (GOLD analysis project Ga0209087, IMG submission 187321) | Freshwater microbial communities from Lake Simoncouche, Canada to study carbon cycling - S_130805_EF_MetaG (SPAdes) (version 2) | ecosystem: Environmental > Aquatic > Freshwater > Lake ... | reverse complement strand
GGGGATTCCGGAGAGGATGAACTTGCCGAGCGTCTTGTTGTCGGCGGCAAACTCGCGCTCACCCTGCAGCACGTGGATCTCCACCTGCGGCTGGTTGTCGGAGGCCGTCGAGAACGTCTGGCTCTTTGAGGTTGGGATCGTCGTGTTGCGCTCGATGAGCTTCGTCATCACGCCACCCAATGTCTCAATGCCGAGCGAAAGCGGCGTCACGTCGAGCAGCAGCACATCCTTAACGTCGCCCGCGAGGACGCCGCCCTGGATTGCGGCGCCGATCGCCACCACTTCGTCAGGGTTCACACCCTTCGACGGCTCCTTGCCACCGAAGAGCGCCTTGACCGCTTCGACAACGGCGGGCATGCGCGTCATGCCGCCGACGAGAACAACCTCATCGATTTCGGAAGGCTTCAGTCCCGCATCCTTGAGGGCGGCGAGCACCGGGGCCTTCGTCTTCTCGATCAGGTCGGCAACCAGGGCCTCGAGCTTCGCTCGGGTCAGGGTCACCACCACGTGCTTTGGACCGGTCGCATCGGCCGTGATGTACGGCAGGTTGATCTCGGTCTGGCCCGTGCCGGAGAGCTCGATCTTGGCCTTCTCCGCCGCCTCCTTGAGGCGCTGGAGGGCCTGCTGATCCTTCGAAAGGTCGATCCCCTGGTCTTTCTTGAACTCAGCCAAGAGCCAGTCGATGATGCGCTGGTCGAAGTCGTCGCCACCAAGGTGCGTGTCGCCGTTCGACGACTTCACCTCGAATACGCCGTCGCCAAGCTCCAGGATCGAGATGTCGAACGTGCCGCCACCAAGGTCGTACACGGCGATCTTCTCTTCCTTCTTCTTGTCGAGACCGTAGGCGAGCGCCGCTGCAGTTGGCTCATTGATGATGCGCTTCACATCGAGACCCGCAATGCGGCCGGCATCTTTCGTTGCCTGTCGCTGCGTGTCGTCGAAGTAGGCCGGCACCGTAATAACGGCCTCGGTGATCTTCTCGCCGAGGAACGCCTCGGCGTCAGCCTTCAGCTTCTGCAAAATCATCGCCGACACTTCTTGCGGCGAATAGGATCCGCCGTCGACCTTGACCTTGACGCCGTCGCTGCCGGCATCCTTCTCAACGACGTACGGAACGAGGCCCTTCGTCTTCAACGACTCGGCGTCGTCAAAGCGTCGACCCATGAAGCGCTTGATGCTAAAGACAGTGTTCGTTGGATTCGTGACAGCCTGGCGCTTCGCCAGCTGGCCTACGAGTCGCTCACCGCCCTTTCCAAACCCAACAACCGAAGGAACGGTTCGTCCGCCCTCGGCGGAGCTAATCACCGTTGGCTCACCGCCGACCATGGCGGCAACAACGCTATTCGTGGTTCCAAGATCGATCCCGATAATCTTTCCCATTTGGTTCTCCTTTTTCTAACTACACTTCCTAAAAATTTCCACGTTGTTTGGAGCGGTCGCTCCTCTAATCGTTCGCCACACTCACCACCGCAGGTCGCAGAATTCGGTCACGAATTCGCCACCCCTTTCGATGCTCGGCAATCACTTCGCCGGCCGGCTTGCCGCTGTCGGGAACCTGGGCGATCGCCTCATGCTCCCGCGGATCAAATGCCTTACCGACCGCTTCAAATGAGGTCACCCCTTCGCTCTCGAGGAGTGCCAGAAGTTTTCGATGGATTGCGGCAACCCCTTCGACCCACGGTTCGGCCGCAAGGTTCTCGGGGACAGCCGCGAGGGCGCGATCCATGTCGTCGGCAACCGCCAGCGTCTTAAAGAGGAGGGATTCGCTGGCCAAACCAGCCTCGCGCTCCCGCTCCTCGGCGGTGCGGCGGCGGAAGTTGGCGAAGTCGGCGGCGGTGCGCTGATGGGCGGCGATCTGCTCGTCGCGCTCTAGGAGAGCGGCGGCAAGCGGATCGAGCTCAGGAGCCCCCTGCTCGGTTGCCTCTGACTCGGTGGTCGGCTGGGTCATGCGTGCCCCCTTTTGTGCTCAGGAGCCCCCGTTTTCGAGAGCCCTCGTGCGTAAGTTAGCACTCAAAGGTTAAGAGTGCTAACTCGCTGACGGGAGAATACGCCTCTATGAGGGTGGGAGTCAAGCACTAGGCGCGGTGGTAGCGGGTGACGAGCTCCGAGAGCAGGTTGGCCACGAACTGAACGGAGCCGACCGCTCGCGGGTACGGCATGCGCGTTGGCCCGAGCACCCCCACGACACCGAGTGCCTGACCGGGGACTCCATACGGGGCGAGGATCAGGGAGACACCATGCATATCAACGGGGGCGTTCTCGGTGCCGATGAAGAGACGGACTTCGTCCCCGCGAACGACCTCTTGCACTAGCTCTCCGAGGTAGCCGCGCCCCTCCAGCGCGGTGAAGACATTGCGCACGCGAGTGCTCTCGGCGAACTCAGGTGCCTCCATCACATTGAGCAAGCCGTCGCTATAGACCTGCTCGACCGCCGCATCATCAATCTCGGCAAGGAGGCGGCTGGTGCGCTCCAGCACGGTTCGTACGATGGCCCGGTTCGGCAGCGACTCGGGAAGGCTCGTGGCGGCGGCGGCGAGTTGCGCGGAACTCTTGTCGAGCACTGTGGCGTTCAGGCGACTTGCCACGGCGGTCAAGGCATCTTGGTCAGCCCCCTCTGGGAGCGGCATCAGGGTTGGGCGTACGCTCCCGTCGCTCACCACAGCGATGAGGGTGGCGAGGCGGTCCGCGGTGCGCACCAGATCAACGTGGCGGAGTCGTGCGGAGGTCGGGCGCATCGGCGTGGCGATCCCCGCGGCGCGTGAAGAGCTCGCCAGCGTCGTAGCAGCGATCCGGAACCACTGGTCGGCGCCCCCTTCAGCCTGGCCGAACTGGTGTCGAATCATGAGCTGATCAACTGGGGTGACCTCATCGGGGGTGGCGATCTCAACGGCATACGTGCGATAGCCAAGATCGGTCGGAATGCGGCCAGCAGAGGTGTGCGGCTGCATGAGGAGGCCAAGCTCTTCGAGTTCAACGAGCACCCCTCGCACGGTGGCGGGCGAGACGCCAAGGTCGTACCCGTCGGAGAGGGCGATCGAGCCGACGGGGGTGGCCGTTCGAATGTGCTCCTCAACGAGGGCGGCGAGGATGACGCGGGCGCGGTCGTCTAGTAGTCCCGTGCGTCGCTGTCGTCGAACCATAACCACCTCGTTTCTTGGCACTCGACAGATGCTGAGTGCCAACTCCAGTCTAGAGGGGTCAGCCTCGCTGGGTCAAAGGCGTAGAATCTGGGTATGTCCAACTCATTCGCCATTCAGACACGCGCACTTACCAAGCACTACGGTCGCACCGGCGAGATCAAGGCGCTCACCTCTATTGATCTAGAGATCAAGGAGGGCGAACTCTTCGGCTTCCTCGGCCCCAACGGCGCGGGGAAGAGCACCACGATCCGCACCCTCCTCGGCTTCCTCCACCCAACCGCAGGCTCCGCCTCGGTCCTCGGCCTCGACGTCGTCAAGGACTCGGTCGAGATTCGTCGCCGTGTGGGCTACCTCCCTTCGGGCTTCGCCGTCTATGACTATATGAGCGGTCGCGAGTATCTCGACCACATGCGCGCTCTCAGTGGCCGACCATCACTCCTTCGCCATCGTGTGATGGAGGCGCTCGAACTCTCCGATGCAATCCTGAAGCGACCGGTGCGCGACTACAGCCGCGGCATGCGCCAGAAGATCGGTGTCGTGCAGGCGCTTGAGACCGATCCAGAGCTCCTCATTCTTGATGAGCCCTCCGAGGGTCTCGACCCGCTGATGCAGCGATCACTCCAAGAGTTGCTCCTTGAGCGCGTCGCCGCCGGCCGCACCGTCTTCTTCAGCAGCCATCTCATCAGCGAAGTCGAGCGCATCTGTAATCGCGTCGCTATTGTTCGCGGCGGCAAGCTTGTTGCGCTTGAGACCGTTGAGACGCTCGTCCGATTCCAGCGGCGCCGCGTTGACGCGCTCGTCGCGCGCAAGCCAACGCGTCTCGCCACACTTGCCGGCGTCTTCGGCGTCAAGGTCGCCCCAGAGGGAAAGAGCGGTTACCGCATCAGCTGCGAGGCGGAGTCAGCAGCCGTACCGAAGCTCATTGCGCGACTCCAAACATCCGGGCTGCGCGACCTCCTCATTGAGGCGGCTAGCCTCGAGGAGGCGTTTATGTCGTACTACGGCGATGCGCGGCACAGCTCTGGCGCTGTGCAGGTCTTCCCAGAGGTTGCTGAAGTGAAGAAGGCGAAGCCGAAGCCCGCCGCAAAGCGACCAGTCGCGAAGCGCGCGCCGGTCAAGAAGACTCCTGCCAAGAAGAGCCCAGCAAAGAAGAGCCCAGCAAAGAAGAGGAGCTCCCGATGATGAACGCGACCCTCTTCCGCCGCCTGCTGCGCGGCCACCGCATTCGACTTGGCGTGGGGCTCGCCGTGGTCGTCGTCTGGTCGCTCCTCTTCCCCGTGATCTACAAGGCATTCCAGGACTCCATCGCTGGGAAGCCAATTCCGCCTGGCGCAGGCAACTTCTCAAGCCTGGCGGGCACGATCTCCGTGGGCTTCATCCATCCGATCTCGATCGCCCTCTTCGGCATTTTGAGCGCTGGCCTTACCGTGGGCGCGCTCTCGGGTGAGCGACAGCGCGGCACATTGGAGCTGCTCCTCAGTCGCCCGCTCAGCAGACGCAAGATCCTTCTCACCATGCTCCTTGAGGGCTTGGTTGGCGCCGCACTCGTCTCGTTTGCCTACATCGTCGGCACCGTCCTCGGCGCACAAATCGCTGGCGTCACTGACCAACTTGCGTTTGAGCAACTGCCAGTTCTCTGGGCGTACGGCGCACTCTTCTGGGGCATGTTCGCCACAATCGGCATCGCGACTAGCGGCAGCTTCGACAACACCGCGCCATCAATGGCGATCACCGTCTCCTTCATCATGGCGAACTACATCATCGAGGTGATCGGCTCCTTCTGGGATGTGGTGGAGCCGTATCGCTTCCTCTCGCTCTTCAACCACTTCTCGCCGGTCGACCTGCTCAACGGCACAGTCAATAGTTCATCGGCGCTGATCTTCGGTGTGGTCACCCTGATCGCCGCGGGCTGGGCCCTCTACATCTTCCCGCGCCGCGATCTCGCCGCGCCGAACTGATCCGCGTCGCGCGTTGGCGCGACGTCAGCTACACAATCCTTGAGAAGAGTTCGTTGCTGAGTAGTCGGCCGCGCAGCGTCAACTGAATGCGTGTGGCATCCGACGGATGTGGCGCGAGCAAGCCGTTGGATTCGCCCCAGGTAATTGCCTCACTGAATCCGGCGCGCACAGCGGCATCGCGATCAATGCCGCGCGCCATGCGCAGCGCAAGCACCAAGCCCTCCGCGGCGCCCGCTGTGCCGCTCTCGGCGGGCGATCCGCCACCGGGTGGAAGTTCGCCTTGCTGCAGCGCCCCCTCCCACGCGTCGAGGTTGGCGGAGTTCCAACGGCGCGTGACGCCATCAAAGGCGTGTGCGCCTGGCCCAACAGCGGCAACGCTGGCGCGCTCCCAATAGAGGGTGTTGTGCTTTGACTCATGGCCGACGGTTGCCCAGTTGCTGATCTCGTACCAGTTGTATCCGGCGGCGGGGAGGCGGCTGTTCAGATGCTCGAGCTCCAGCGCGCCGCGCTCTTCGTCTTGGGCGGCGGCGGCCCGCTCCCGCCAGGCAACCGCGCCCGCGGGGGTGGCGAGGCGGTCGTCGCCAGACTCATCGGGGCCGAGGCTGAGGGTGAGGGCGTAGACGCTGAGGTGGTCAGGGGCGAGGGCGATCGCCGCGTCGAGGCTCGCGGCCCAGGCGTCGAACGGGAGGTCAGGCAGATCGGCGAGCAGGTCCATAGAGACGCTCGCAAACCCTGCCGCGCGTGCGGTCGCAATTGTCGCCACAACGTCGTCGGGGGTGTGGCGGCGACCGAGGGAGCGCAGGGCGGTCGTATCCATGACCTGCACGCCAACACTGAGCCGGGTGACGCCAGCCTGCACAACACCGGCCAAGTCGCCCCGTTCATCAGCGCCGGGGTTCGCTTCGAGGGTCACCTCGGCGTCGGGGGCCAGCCCGAAGCGATCACGAATGCGGTCAATCAGCGCGGCGAGCCGATCAGTTGGCAGAAGGGATGGCGTACCGCCGCCGAGGTAGAGCGTCTCGAGCGGCTGACGATCGGCGGAGCCGAGGCTACCGAACTGTGCGTCGGTCAGCTTCGCGCGCAGATCAATCTCTTGCTCAACTGCGGTGAGGTACCCGCCCATGCGCGATCGCGGGCCAAACGCCGCAGCACCAGCAACGACAACGAAGTCACAGTACGGGCAGAGCGAGCGACAGAAGGGCACATGCACATAAAGTCCGCGCGGAGGCGCAGGCTGTGCGCCCGTTGTCACGTTAATCGGCGTCGGTGCGCAAGACGGCGAGGAAGGCCTCTTGCGGAATCTCAACGGAGCCGACGCGCTTCATGCGCTCCTTCCCCTCTTTCTGCTTCTCGAGCAGCTTCTTCTTTCGGGTGATGTCGCCGCCGTAGCACTTCGCCAACACGTTCTTGCGTACGGCTTTCACCGTCTCGCGCGCAATCACGGTGCCGCCGATCGCCGCCTGAATCGGAACCTCGAACATTTGGCGCGGAATCAGCTCTTTCAGTTTTGCTGCGAGATTGCGGCCGGCACTCTGCGCGCGGTCGCGATGGATGATGGTGCTGAGTGCGTCGACCGGTTCGCCGTTCACGAGAATGTCGAGCTTCACCAGCGGTGCGACGCGATACTCGGATTCAACATAATCGAGTGAAGCGTATCCCTGCGTGCGACTCTTGAGCTGGTCAAAGTAGTCGACGATCAGTTCGGCGAGTGGGATCTGGAAGCGCATGACGACGCGCTTCTCATCGAGATACTCCATCCCGTCGAAGATGCCGCGCTTGTCGGTGGAGAGCTCCATGATCGTGCCGATATACGTCGATGGCGTAACGACCGAGGCGGCGACCCACGGCTCGCGGATCTCGTCGATATGGTTCGGGCTTGGGAGCTGGGCAGGGTTGTTGATCAGCAGCTCCCCCTTCTCGTTGTTGAGCATCACCTGGTACTTGCAGGAGGGGGCCGAGGCGATCAGCTGCAGGTTGAATTCACGCTCAAGGCGCTCCTGCACGATCTCCATGTGGAGGAGGCCGAGGAAGCCACAGCGGAAGCCGAAGCCGAGGGCGGCCGACGACTCCGCCTCAAAGGTGAAGCTGGCGTCGTTGAGGTGCAGCTTCTCGAGGGCTTCGCGTAGGGCTGGGTAATCCTCTCCGCTGAGTGGGTACAGACCGGCGAAGACGAGTGGCAGCGCGACCTGGTAGCCAGGAAGCGGTTCGGTAGCGGGGCTCGTTTGCGAGGTGACCGTGTCGCCAACGCGCGCGTCGCGAACGCTCTTGAGTCCTGTGGCGATATAGCCAACCTCGCCGGCGACCAGCTCTTGTACTGGCACGTGCTGTGGCCGGAAGTAGCCGAGCTCCACCGGAACACAGGTGACACCGGAGCCCATCATCTGAATGGGATCGCCCGCCTTGAGTCGCCCCTCTTGCACGCGGATGTAGTTCACGACGCCCTTGTACGTGTCGTAGTGGGAGTCGAAGACGAGTGCGCGCAGTGGCGCATCGAGTGGGCCGCTCGGCGCGGGAATACGCGCGACCAGGGCTTCAAGAATCTCCGCGATGCCGATGCCCGCTTTCGCCGAGGCGAGGATCACCTCTTCTCGGGGGATGGCGAGTGAATCTTCCAACTCACCCATCACCATCTCAGGGTCGGCGGCGGGGAGATCGATCTTGTTAAGGACTGGAATGATCACCAGGCCGAGCTTCATCGCAAGGTGCACGTTGGCAAGCGTCTGCGCCTCGATCCCCTGGCTGGCATCAACGACCAAGATGGCGCCGTCGCAGGCCTGCAGGCTGCGTGAGACTTCGTAGGCGAAGTCAACGTGGCCAGGGGTATCAATCAGGTTGAGACCGTACGTGAGGCCATCGTTCGCCACGTAGTCCAGGCGCACCGCGCGCGCCTTGATCGTGATCCCCTTCTCGCGCTCCAGGTCCATGGAGTCGAGCATCTGCGAGGTCATCAGCCGGGCCTCCACCGTGTGGGTCGCCTCGAGCAGGCGATCGGCCAGGGTCGACTTCCCATGGTCAATGTGCGCGATGATGCTGAAGTTGCGCAGCCGAGACTGCGGGATGGTGCTCATGGCCTAAGGATCGCACGCTCTCGCCAGCGCCGCCGAAGGGCGCCTACAGAGGAGCGTGGCGGAGCCTCTGCTACGATCGCCCGACGGCTCAACCGAGCCCCAGAAGCTGATGGAGTGACCAATGGGAAAGACCCCACGTACGTACAAGGGTGCACGAACACCACAGTCGCTAAAAGAGGTTCGCGCCTCTGCCCGCCGCAACGCGGTGCAGCAGCCACAGCGAACCGCCGCCAAGAGCCTCGTCGCGAAGGCGCTCGAGATCATCACGGGCCAGACCCAGGGTGACACCGCCGCCGCCGTCAATAAGGCGTCGAGCGCCCTCGACCGCGCTGCGAAGCACGGTGCCATTCACAAGAACGCTGCAGCCCGACGCAAGTCGCGCCTTGCCAAGAAGGCTGCCCGAGCGGCCGCCGCTGGCGGCGTGATGCCAAAGGTTGTGAACAAGAAGAAGTCGGCGCCAAAGAAGGTCGCCGCACCAAAGGCTGAGGCTGCCGCTGCAAAGCCGGCTGCCAAGAAGGCGGCTGCAAAGAAGCCAGCCGCGAAGAAGCCTGCTGCCAAGAAGGCGGCGCCAAAGGCCTAAGCGAACGAATCGATCGACCGCCCGCTGCGCATCGCGCAGTGTGGCGGGACGACGATTAGGCGACCGGCTCCTCGCGCTTCACGCGCGGTGCACTCGGCCAGTAGAAGAGCCCGCCCAACAGCGCGAAGAGTGTCGTGCTGCCAATCAGCAGCCGCGCCGTTCCCATCTGGCCATCCCAATACCAATCAGTGAATGAGGCCACGTCGGTAATACCTGCCTCCGCGAGTGCCGCCTTCCCACCATCGGCGCCCTGATAGCGCACGTAGACGCACTCTGGTCCTGCTGCGCATTTGAAGGAGCCGCCCTGCTTCTCGTCGCGGTAGCCAGGGTCGAGCGAGAAGAAGAAGAGCTTCACCGCAAGGAAGAGCGCAGCAAAAGTCACTGCGGTGATGGCGCCACTCCAACCGGCATTCGCAAAGATGCGACCAGGGCGACCGCGGAGCTGCCCGGCGCGCTGGTTCCCATACCAGCCGATGAGTAGGCCAGAGAGCGGGGCGAAGACGATGTAGGCGGGATCAATCGGGATCACCATCAAGAAGCTCACCGCAACGGTGAGCGCCATACCGATGCCAACAAAAGCGGCGACCGTTGCGCCGCGATCGACAAAACGGCTCATGCGTGGGTCACGTGCGAGAAGGCGCTGCGGCCGGCGTAGATCGCCCGTGTGCCGAGCTGCTCTTCAATGCGCAAGAGTCGGTTCAGTTTGGCGACGCGCTCTGAACGCGATGGGGCGCCGGTCTTGATCTGCCCTGCGTTGGTGGCCACCACAAGATCCGCGATCGTGGTGTCTTCGGTCTCACCGGAGCGGTGGCTCAAGATGCTCGCCCAGCCGGCGCCGCGCGCCAGGGTGATCGCGTCAAGGGTTTCGGTCAGGGTGCCGATCTGGTTCGGCTTCACCAGCAGCGCGTTCGCCGCACCAGCATCGATGGCGCGCTCAATGCGGTGGGTGTTCGTCACCAACAGGTCGTCGCCCACGATCTGCACCTTGCCACCGATGCGCGCCGTCAGCGCCTCCCAGCCGTTCCAGTCATCTTCAGCGAGGCCATCTTCAATGCTAATGATCGGATACTTCGACGCCCAGGTCGCCCAGAGATCAACGAGTGCACCGCTCTCCAGCGTGCGACCTTCGCGATCCAACTTGTAGTGGCCGTTCGGCTGCAGCAGCTCGGTTGCCGCAGCATCAATCGCAATGGCGATCTCTTCGCCTGGTCGATACCCAGCCGCCTCAATCGCCGCCATCAGCGCATCGAGCGCCGCCTCGTTCGATGGGAGGCTCGGCGCGAATCCACCCTCGTCTCCCTGTCCCGTTGCAAGGCCGCGATCGTGCAAGTTCTTGCGCAGTGCGGCAAAGACCTCGGCGCCGGCGCGTAGTGCCTCGCGATAGGTGGCGGCGCCCACAGGGACCACCATGAACTCCTGGAAGTCGGTGGAGTGTTCGGCGTGCTTGCCGCCGTTCAGGATGTTGAGCAGGGGCACCGGGAGCTTCACCGCGGCGTCGCCGCCGAGTTCGTACCAGAGCTCGTGGCCGTGCAGCGCGGCGCGCGCATGGGCGGCAGCGAGTGAGACGCCGAGGATCGCATTCGCACCGAGTCGACCTTTGGCTGGTGTGCCGTCGAGGGCGATGAGCGCGGCATCAAGTGCGCGCTGATCGCTGACCGACGTGCCGTTGAGCGCCTGTGCGATCTCGCCGTTCACAGCGGCGACGGCGCCAAGAACCCCCTTGCCGCCGAATCGACGCTTATCGCCATCGCGAAGTTCAACGGCTTCGTGTGCGCCGGTAGAGGCGCCTGACGGAACAGCGGCACGGCCGCGCGCTCCACCACTCAGGGTGACATCCACTTCAACGGTCGGATTGCCGCGCGAGTCGAGAATCTCGCGCGCGTGGATCGCGGCGATGCGGTCGCTCATGCCAGTGGGTCACTCTCGTCGTCGTCCTCATCGTCGAGCGCTGACGGCTTGATGATCGGCTTCGGCTTTGCTGCGGCCCGCTTCGGTGCCGCCTTGCCACCTGGCTTCACCGGTGCGACGTAGATGATCGGGAGCGTCTCGTACGGCGAGCCTGCGGTTGGCACGACAGCGAGGCCTGGCAGGTCGCGCCCTTCGAGGAACTCGAGAGATGCGCCACCGCCGGTCGAGAGGTGCGTCATCTTCTCGGCAACGCCGAGCTGCCGGAGGGCTGCGATGCTGTCGCCGCCGCCAACGACCACGGTCGCACCGGCATCCGCCTTCTCGGCGGCAACCTTGGCGAGCTCGCGGGTGGCCACGGCAAACGATGGGATCTCAAAGACGCCGAGTGGTCCGTTCCACAGGATGGTCTTGATCGGCACGAGCGCCTCACGAATCGCGGTGATAGAAGAGGGCCCAAGATCGACCATGTGCCAGCTCGCTGGGAGCTTGTCGGTGGAGACCACCTTGAACTCGGTGCCGCGCGTGACCTCTTTGGCTACCACACCATCGACCGGCAGCAGCACGCGTACGCCACGGTCCTGCGCCAGCTTCAGAATGCGTCGCGCATCGTCGACCATCTTCGATTCGTAGAGGCTCTTCCCTACACTGCGGCCGGAGGCCACAAGGAACGTATTCGCCACACCGCCGCCGAGAATCAAGAGATCAACCTTCTTGATCAGCGCCTCGAGTACGGCGACCTTGCCCGAGACCTTGCCGCCGCCAACGATCGCGGCGAATGGTCGCGCAGGCTTGTCGAGCAGATTGGAGAGCGCCTCCACCTCTTGCTCCATCAGGAGTCCGACATACGACGGCAGGTAGGCGGCAACGCCAACGGTGCTGGCGTGGACGCGATGCGCTGCACCGAATGCATCGTTCACGAAGACATCGCCATACGAGGCGAGTCGCTCCGCAAACGCTGGGTCGTTGCGCTCCTCTCCGGCGTGGAAGCGAACGTTCTCGAGCAGAAGGAGTTCGCCCGGTCGCAAGCGGCGAACGGCATCGTCGGTACCAACGCCGAGTGCATCGCCAGTCGTTGGCACATTGACGCGAATGAGCTGCGTGAGTCGCTCCGCTGCGGGTCGCAGACGCAGGCCATCAACAACGCGACCATCTGGTCGGCCAAGGTGCGACATGATCACCACCGACGCGCCGCCATCAAGGAGCGCCTTAATGGTTGGAACGGCGGCGCGGATGCGGGAGTCATCAACGATCTTTCCATCGGAGAGCGGCACATTGAAGTCGACGCGCAGCAACACGCGCTGCCCCTGCATGTTGAGCTCACGAATCGTGCGCTTCCCTGACGCCGAGATGAGCTCTTGCGCCAAACGGCGCGGACCGGTCTGCTGCGGTGCCGGTCGCGGAATTGGGCGTGGGACCGGTCGCACCAGCTTCGTGGCCGTCGGGGTTCCGCCCGGCTTGACCGTGGCCTTTACGTTCGGGCGGTTCGCCGGTCGGCTCGGCGCCGTTGGTGGCGCGCCGGTCGGTCGCGGCTGACCGTTGGAGCCCGTGATTGTTGGCTTCACCTGCGGCCGATTCGCTGGGCGGCTCGAGGCGAGCATCGTCCCAGCCGGCTTCTGCGGCGGTGCCCCGCTCGCACTCTTGGCAGGAGCGGCGGCGGCTGGCTTCGCAGCGGCAGGCTTCGGGGCTGGCTTCGGTGTGCTCTTCGGCTTGGCCGCCGGCTTCTCGGCCGGCTTGGAACTACCGCCGAGGAGTCGCGAGATCAGCCCCTTCTTCTCAGGCATGCGTCGCCACGTAGCGCACCAGGTCGGCAACGCGGCAGCTGTAGCCCCACTCGTTGTCGTACCAGGTGACGATCTTCACGAACTTGTCGCCGACCATCATCGTGCTGAGGGTGTCGATAATTGACGAGCGGGTGTCGCCCTTGTAGTCGGATGAAACCAGTGGCTCATCAGAGACGCCAAGAATGCCTTTCATTGGCCCAGCCTCTGCGGCGCGGAACGCGGCGTGGATCGCCTCGATGCTTGCTGATCGCTCCAGCTCTGCGGTGAAGTCAACGATGCTCACCGTTGGGGTTGGCACACGAATGCTGTAGCCGCCGAAGCGACCTTCGAGTTCTGGAATGACGCGCGCAATTGCCGCCGCAGCGCCAGTCGATGCGGGCACAAGGTTGAGACTTGCGGCTCGCGCGCGGCGCGGGTCGCTGTGCGCAACATCAAGGATGCGCTGGTCGTTGGTGTAGCTGTGGATGGTGGTCATCAGCGCGCGTGCAATCCCCCAGCCGTCAGAGACAATCTTTGCTGCGGGGGCTAGGCAGTTCGTGGTGCAGCTCGCATTCGAAATGATGTGATGCTTCGCTGGGTCGTACTGCTTCTCGTTCACGCCCATCACGATCGTCAGATCTTCACCTGTCGCTGGGGCGCTGATGATCACCTTCTTTGCGCCGGCGGTGCGGTGTGCCGCAGCCTTCTCGGCGTTGGTGAAGAGACCAGTGGATTCCACAACGATGTCAACGCCAAGGTCGCCCCACGGGAGTGCCGCAGGATCTTTGCTCGCCAACACCTTGATGCGACGCCCGTCGATGACGAGCTCGTCGTCTTCGGCGGCAACGGTGCCGGGGTAAATGCCATAGGTGGAGTCGTACTTAAAGAGGTGGGCGTTCATCTTCGGATCAACGAGGTCGTTGATCGCCACTACCTCAACTTCAGGCGAGCGCTGAATAATCGCCTTCAGGCTCTGGCGCCCGATGCGGCCGAAGCCGTTAATGCCTACGCGTACGGTCATCGAGTGTCCCCCTTCGATTTCACCGCTACGGCCCGCTCCCACTCTGGATCGCCGATTCGCTCGACAACCATCGGATGGCAGCCTGCCAGGCTCACGTCCCCGCCCAGTTCGGCGGGGTGTACGGAAACTCTCCGTCCTGGAACCTTGAAGCTATTGTCGCCGATCTCCCCCTGAATACGCGAATGGAGCACCTTCCAGTGCGCCTCAGCGAACGAGCCGCCGATGATGATGCGGCTCGGATTGAACACATTGACGAAGCCAGCAACCGCCCGGCCGATCGCCAGGAGCGCGTGATCGATGAGCGCCTGGGCGGCGCGGTCCCCGGCGGCCGCGGCCTCGGAGACCTCCTTGGCGCTGACCTGACCCTTCGGATGCGAAGCGAGCCAGGCGGCGAGCCACGGGCTGGCGCCACTCGCGGCAGCCTCGCCCCCCGTGCGTGCGAGCGCGACGCCCGAGGCGTGCGCCTCAAGGTGCCCGATACCGCCGCAGGCGCAGCGTGGTCCGTCGAGCGTGATCGGCGCATGGCCGATCTCAATCCCGGTGTCGTCTGGTCCGGTGTAGAGGCGTCCGCCGCTGATCACCGCGCCACCGAGTCCAGTGCTAATCGTGATGTAGAGCAGATCATCAATGCCGCGCCCTGCACCGAACGCACGCTCGCCGAGGATCGCCACCTTCGTGTCGTGCTCAAGGAGCGTGGGGAGGTTGAGCGCCGCGCTTATCGGCCCAGCGAGATCCGTGCCTGGGAAGTCGGGTCCGAGGTTAGGAGGCTCCACGGCGATCCCGCGCCACGGATCAATAGGGCCTGGCGCACTAATGCCGATACCCACGAGGCGTGCGACTGCGCTGGCATCTTCAACGCGAGCTGCATCTCGCGCCTGCTGCAGCGTGCTGATGCATGCGGCGACGATGGCGGCGGGGCCGCTGCTCACGGGAGTGACGCTCGAAGCACGACCAATACGCGAGCCGTCGGCACGCACGACCGCTGCACGAATCTGCGTCCCGCCGAGATCGAGGGCGAGGATGGTCGCATCAGCGGACGGGGCGGTCATCAATCCTCCGTGCTTATCTTGAGCTCACTGTGGATAACTTTGTGCGTGGTGTGGCGAGTTATGCACAACTCGCGAGAAGCGGCGCGGCCCCCGACCGGTTTCCCAGTCGAGGGCCGCTTGGCCGCTATGCAATCGCCGTGTGGCGATCGCGCGTTGTTAATCAGCCACCGATCTTGAAGACCTTGGTGCCGCACACTGGGCACTTGCCCTCGAGTGCTGGCTTGCCGTTCTTCATCGTGACCTTCTTCGTGTCAATAGCTTCGCGCTTTGCCTTGCACTTCACGCAATAAACTTCGGCCATCGTGTGTACCTCCACAAACCGGAGCGTGAGCTCCGATCTACCTTGACCCCAATCGGGGCACGTGCCTCCTTGGTAGCGTTACCAAGCGTTGATCGGCAGGGAGGCCAAGCGGCCCCCTCGCATGATCACCGTAGTTGAGGATAGGCAGCACGCCCCGCACGGTCAACCCTGCCCCCCGCACGAATCCCCAATGGCATAGCCTGTGCCTCCTCGCACGATGGGAGCACGACCAGCCCGACCCCATCGAGGCCCGCCAGCTCGAGGCTGCTGCCGCGCACGTCGAGGGTCTGGGACACCTGTTGGCCCCACCGCGGCCGAGTCTCGCTCGGGATGGCGATCGAGGGGGCCCCCGCTGGCATCGTCAGCACGACCACGGGCGGGAGCGTGGGCGGCGTACCCTTAATCACGCTCGTTGGCGCCTTTGTAGGGGCTGGTAAGCGACTCGCACTCACCGCCAGCGCCCAGAGGCGGTAGCCGCCCCCAGCCGTCCCCGCCCGCTGGTGCATCACGCCGTGCACCTCGATCTCCAGCTTGGATACAAGGAGCCCCTCTGAGATCTGGCCGAGGAGGCTCGGCCCCACCCCAACCAGGAGCTCCCCGCCTCCGGGAAGGCGCAGGGTCAGACTGCGCGACCCCCCTGCCAACTCCTTCAGGGCGCCACTCACGGTCCCCGATACCTGAATGACCTGACCCTCCCAGGGCTCCCATGCCCACGGCCCAGGCGTTGGCGGCCCGACTCTGGGTCCGTCACGCGGCTCAATCCAGCCATCGACCTGCGCTGTTGCCGTGGCGATTAGTGTCAGGGCCTGGCGCCGCAGGAGCGGCGTTCCGGTAATCGTCACCACATCGCCGCGCGCCAGGTCGGTATCTCCACTCTGGGCGAGGACAAACATTCCGAGCCCGGTCACCTCATCCTCCACGCAATAGAGCCGCTCCTCGGCTAGTTCGCCAGGTGCCGCCGAGACTGTGCCGCGCATCGTGACCGTGCCACCCAGTGGTGCGGCGCGCACCTCTGCTGGAGTTAGGACGTGCGGTGTTGGCGTTGGTGTCGGTGTCGCGGTTGGTGTAGGCGTTGGCGTAGCTGTCGGTGTCGGTGATGGAGACGCCGAAGATCGCGGCGTCGGTGTTGGTGTGGCGGTCGGTGTCGCGGTCGGTGTCGCGGTTGGAGTCGGTGTCGGTGTCGGTGCGATGGAGGGTGAAGGAGTGGCGGTCGGGCTCACGGTGGGTGCCACTGTTGGTGAGGGGGTCCCTGGCACCACCGCTGTCAGGTTTGGTGGTGCCAGCGGTGCCAGTGAGAAGTCAGCACTGTTGTTCTGCGTATTTATCAACGCCAAGTCCGCGCCGCGTCGTCGTTCAATCATCGTCGTTGACGACATGGCAGGGGTTGGCGTGCCGAAGCCGCCGGCGCTCGACGTCGCACTCCCCCAAGAGACGGCGTCGGCAACCAGCGTAGGGGTGGCACGCACGCGCAGGCGTACAGCGCCACCGGTTGCGGCAATCCCCTCACTCCATGTCGCGAATGCGCCGCCGGAGAAAGAGCCGAGGCTATTCGCGGCCAGCAGCCGTGCGCCCCCAGCGAGTGGCGCAGCTCCTTCCAAGCTGACCAGACGTCGCGTGGTCGCACCGCTCGACGTGGTGTAAACCACCTCGTAGTCGGCAACGTTCGCGCCCCCTGCTCCGACCGCTTCAATCACCACGTACTCATCAGAGGCGGAGCTACCGCCCGTGGCAATGCTGCTGATCAAGAGCGCATCACTGCTGGCGGCGCGTGTCAGTGATGGCGGAAGAAGGGTAAGTGCCAAGATTGCGATCCCAAGTGCTCCAGCGCGAGGATGGGCTGCTCTCGCCATATGGACCTCCATCGCGGGTCTGGGCAGGGGCGAGGGGCGCAGCCTCGCACGCGCTGCGTACCGCGCGCGTCTAAGATGCGGGAATGAGTAATCAAGACCACGCTAACGACCGCGCAGAGGCCCGTCGCCGGAATCGCTTGGCGGCCAAGGAGCGCGCCGCACAAGAGGCGCTCGGCATCACGCCAGAGGCCCCAACAGTGGCGACAGCGAGTGCCGCGACGCCGCCCGCCACGGGTAGCCTCGGGTTCCGCGCAGCGCTCCGCTCATCAGCGGGTCGCGCACCAATTCGTGAAGACCTCGGCTTTCTCCCAACGCTGGTGCGCACGCGCGCCTTCTTGCTCCCGCTCCTCGTCGTAGTCGTCACAACGATCATCGCTCTACAGCCAGGGATGCTTGCATCCAATATTGCGCAGCTCGGTGTGCAATCGATCCTGCTCCCTCCAGCGTTTGTCATCGCCTTCCTGGGCGGCATGCTGACGCGCCGTGGCGCGTGGATGATCGGCGGAATCTTCGGCATCATCACCTATGCGGCGTCAGCGGTCGTCGGCACCTACGGCGATATGACGGCGTTCCCCGCTGGGAACCCTGTGAAGGGTTTGCTTGATGGCATCACTGGCAACATTGGTAACCCTGGAGCAATGATCAGCGACATCTATGGCGTCGCAGCGGCCGGCATCTTGGCCGGTGCATTCGCCGGTTGGTATGGACGCTTCTTGCGCGCCATGAGTCCGAATCAGCTAACGGAGCGCGATCGTCGCCGCATCGACGCGGAGCGACGTAAGGGGAAGCGCTAAGCCTTCGCTCCCGCAACCTGCGCGGCGATCAGCGCAAAGGTCAGCGTAAAGAGCCCAATCAGCAACAGGATCGGTAGCACGATTTCGCGACGCTTCAACTTCGGTGCCATGACTCCTCCTTCATTGCGCTACGGCCTAGGGCAACCCTCACCAAGATAAACGACGAGCGACGTACGCGCGCCGAGTGGCTCAACCAGAATGGTCAGAACGCACGCCCCTTGATCACGTGCGGCGTCAATGCGTCGCGCGGTTGCAGTGCCGGTCGGCTCTTGTACCTCCCACGCGAGTCGGCGCAGCTCGTCAATTGCCGCAGTAGTTGCCTCGCTGACCCCCATCGCACTCCAGATTGCTCCGCTCGCCTGCACGTCGAGGCGCTGAAGTGCGTGTCCGCTCGCAAGCAGCGGGAAGTCTGCGGGGAGCGCCCCCCAAACGCGTCCGTATTCAGTGGAGATGACGGTGGTAGCTCCTTGGCTTGGGCTGGGCGTTGCCTCCGTCGAACCGAAGCAGCCGGCAAGGAGCAGCGGGAGGGCAACGACGAGGGCTGCGTGGTATCGGAGGGGTGGAGTTAGGCGAGGGCCGAGATGGGGCAACACCTCGTGAGGATACTGCCCTCGCCTACGCCTCATAATAGAACAGGCGTTCTACTTGCGCAAGGGGGTTAGGCCGGGAGGGTGGCGAGCACCAGCCCCACGGCCAGGGCGCCCAAGCCAACCACCTGGGGGAGGCGCAGCCGCTCGCGATAGCCGAAGAGGCCGCCGAGCACAACGATGATCGGGCCGAGCGAGCTGAGCAGTGAGACCGCCCAGGTTGGCCCCTGCTCCAGGGCCGCGGCAAACACGAAGAAGGCGACGGTGTCGCCAAGCCCAACGAGTGTGGCGAGTGCAAATCCGAGCCGATCGAGGCGCTGCCCCTCGCCGAGTAGGTCGTGACGCCCCCACTTCGGCAGGCGTGCGCGGTTCCTGTAGAGGACGAAGAAGATCAGCCAGACCGTGACCAGGTTGCCGATGCGGGAGAGGGCGATGGCGGTGCTCCAGCCGTACGCCTTAATTGGAATCGTGAGCAGCACGGTGATGATCGCGAAGAAGAGGAGGCCGACCAGCGCAAACGCAACCCCTGGGCTCGCGAGGGAGGCACGTCGATCGCGCCCGGTCCCAGTGGTCTGCAGACCAAGGAGGCTGATACCGATCCCGACCGCGATGACGCCGCCAACGTGGGCGGGGGTGAGACGCTCATTCAGGAAGATCACCGCAAGGAAGGCGGCGAGCGCGCCATATGCCGAGACTGTCGGCGAGACGACGCTGAGTGGCCCGAGGCGAAAGGCGGTGAAGACGCCGATGTACGCGATGCCTGCGGCGACCCCGAGGACCAGCGTGCCACCAACAATTGCCGTGTCGTAGTTGGTCGTCAGCGCGCCGCGCGCAATCGCCACCGCTCCGGCCAGAACGACCGAGGTGGAGACGGCAATCACCACCACGCGAAGTGAGCCGATGCGGCGCCCAACAAAGGTCGTCACGAGGTCGGTGCAGCCCCACATGGCGGCGGAGATCAGGGCGAGAAGGAGTGGGTTCACCCTTAGATGCTAGCCGTCGCCGTGGTATTCTGCCGCTCCGCTGGGGCTGTAGCTCAATTGGTAGAGCGCGACATTCGCATTGTCGAGGTAAGGGGTTCGAATCCCCTCAGCTCCACCAGCCCCTTCTCAGCGCAGGAGCATGCGATGGCCGAAGCAAAGCCCCGACCAACTGCAGCAACGGTCGCCGCGTATATCGACGCGCTCTCTGAAGTGGATGCCAAGAGCCTGCGTCGCCTTCGCGACGCCATCCTGGCCGCGGCGCCGGGCGGCACCGAGGAGATTTCGTATCGAGTCCCCGCCGTCAGGTTTCCGAATGGAGGCCGCGTGCACTTTGGGGCACGGCGCGGTGGACTCAGCCTCTATGTGGGCTGGGCCTTTCAGGCCTTCACCAAGGAGCTCGCCAACTTTGCAGTGGTTGGAACCACGATCCACTTCACCGCCGACCACCAGCTCCCTATTGCACTCATTAAACGGATCACCCGCGCCACGATTGCCCGTCACGATGAGCGGACCGCCGCTCGAGCCAAGAAGAAGGCGCGCTAGCGCACCGCACTAAGGGCGGGGGCGAGACGCTGAAGTTGGCGCATGCGCGCCGCCTCGTCGGGGAGGTGCCGCTCCACCACCGCTCGGAATCGTGCCCCATGTCCATTGGCTCGCAAGTGGGCAAGCTCATGCACCACGACCGCCTCGAAGCATGATGGTGGCGCCAGTACCAGCCGCCACGAGAGCGAGATCGTGCCGTCGGCCGATGCGCTCCCCCAACGGGTTGACTGATCGCCGATGCGCAGGCGCGTGGGGGTTACGCGCATCTCAGCGGCGTAGACGCTGATCATCTGCTCGGCGATGGCGCGCGCACGGCGGCGCAGCCAGCTGAGGAGTCGGCGGCGTACAACTTCAGGATCACCCGCGATCGTTGCCGGAATCTGAATCTCACCGTTGAGCGCCGCAATACTGCTCCCAGTGCCAACGACGATCCGGTGCGGGCGCCCGGCATACGGAATGAGCCCACCGACCGCCAGCCGGCCGTCGGTGCCGAGTGCGGTGCGACGAGCGGTCACCTCGGCGAGGGATCGGTCGATCCATTTCAGTCGCGTCGCGATGAACGCCTCAACATCGCGCCGTGCGCGTGCCTCGCTGTAGCGCTCCGGCACCACCGCCTCAAGGCCATGCTCTGGGTCGATGCGCAACGTGAGGCGGCGTGCGCGTGGGCTACGAATCAGGCGATACGGTCGGGGGCTCACGGAGCAGAGTTTCGCACGGGGGCGGCATCTCTCGGCGCGTGGGATGCTTTACCGATGACGACTGCCACCCCAACCTTGACGCGACGGAGCCGCGCGGCGATCTACGCCGCGATCTTCCTCGCATTCATCGACAACTTTGCCCTTCTTCCGGTGATCGGACCACGAGCCCAAGGGCTCGGCGGCACCCCACTCTTGGTCGGCATCGCCATCGCCGCCTACTCACTCGCCAACCTCGCCTTTGATCCGATCGGCGGCATCCTCGCCGACCGCATCGGCCGCCGCCGCGTAGTCGTTGCGGCGCTTGTCATCAGCCCCCTTGCTATTGCCATCTACGCTCTTGCCGATTCGCTGCCGCTCTTCCTGTTGGCGCGCGTCATCCATGGCGCATCGGGTGGCGTGCTCGCTGCCGCACTCTTCGCTCTCCTCGGTGATGCCGCCCCCATTGGTGAGCGCGGCCGAACCCTCGGCCGAGCTGGCGCCCTCATCGGCATTGCCGCTGTCTTTGGTCCGGCGAGCGCCGCGCTCGTCTCCAACCTCTTCGGTGTCAACGCCGTATTTCTCGGTGTTGCCGCTCTCATCGCGATCGGCCTCGCCGTCGTTCTGCCGTTCCTCCCCGAGACGCTGGTAGTCACACCAGCAACGCGTCCAACCGTTGGCGCGTGGCGACGCATTCTCAGTGAGCCACGTGTACGCGTTGCCCTGCTCGCAATCTTTGGGCTTGAGGCGGCGGTTGGCACGGTGACCGGCTTTATCAAAGATGGCCTCATTCAGCGCGCACTCGACGAGGGACGCACGCAAGAGGCGGCGCTCCGATACGCGGCTGGCGCGAGTGGTGGACTCTTTACGATCTTCGGCGTGATCGCTATTGCGCTGATGCTGAGCCGCATCTCGACACGTGTCGACAAGCGCGGGCCATTTGGTATTTCACTCGTTGGACTTGGTGCGCTGGTTGGAGCACTAACGCTCCTCGCCATTAGCCCAACGATCACCATCGACCTGGTGGCGATGGTGCTCTACGGCATCGGCTACGGGCTGATTTTCCCAGCCGCGGCTGGCGCCATCGCCATTGCTAGTGCCCCCGAAGAGCGGGGCCGCGCCAACGGTGCATTCAACGTCTCGTTCGACATCGGCATCTCGGCGGGGCCGATCCTGGGTGGACTCGTCGCCACCGTAGCGATCGGGGTGACCCCGTTCGCTGGCGGGCTCGCGCTGGTGGCCCTCTCCCTGCTGCTCCTCCCCCTCGCCGCACGAGGCGCTACACGGGGTACCGCGCGAGGCTGAGGCGGGAGCGGCTGATACACTCGCTCCCCTTGGGGCTATAGCTCAGTTGGTAGAGCGCTTGCATGGCATGCAAGAGGTCAAGGGTTCGAATCCCTTTAGCTCCACCAAGCCGCCAAATGGCGCGCTTCGGAAGGAGAGGAGCCCCACCCGTGGCCGAGCAAGACGAGCGACTCGAGCGGTACGACCCGACCGAGATTGAGCCGCGCTGGCAGCGCCGCTGGGAAGAACTCGGGCTCCACACCACCGACCTCACCGACACGAGCAAGCCCAACTACTACCTGCTCACCATGTGGCCCTACCCGTCGGGCGACCTGCACATTGGTCACTGGTACATCATGAACCCGACCGACGCCATCGCGCGATACAAGCGCATGCAGGGCTTCAACGTCTTCTACCCGGTCGGCTTCGATGCCTTCGGCCTCCCCGCAGAGAACGCCGCGATCAAGCGCAAGATCCATCCGCGCGAGTGGACGGTCGCCAACATGGAGAACATGCGCCGCCAGCTGCGCAGCATGGGCGCCTCGTTCGATTGGAAAAGCGAGGTCGTCACCTGCGATCCGATCTACTTCCGCTGGAACCAGTGGATCTTCCTGAAGTTCTACGAGAAGGGCGTCGCCTACCGCAAGCAGGCCCCAGTTGATTGGTGCCCATCGTGCCAGGTGACCCTCGCGCGCGAACAGGTCGAGGGTGTGGATCGCGTCTGCTGGCGCTGCTCAACACCGGTCACCAAGCGCGATCTGACGCAGTGGTTCTTCAAGATCACCGATTACGCCGATGAGTTGCTCTCGTATGAGGGGCTCAACTGGCCAGAGCCGATTCGCACGATGCAGACGAACTGGATCGGCCGCTCCGAAGGCGCCGAGGTCGACTTCACCGTTGCGCCAGCGGCGCATCACACGGGCGGCGAGAAGCTGCGCGTCTTCACCACGCGCCCCGACACGCTCTACGGTGCAACCTTCATGGTGCTCGCGCCAGAGCATGAGCTCGTAGCGGCCATCACCACACCAGAGCAGCGCGCCGCCGTCACCGCCTACATCGAGGCGACGAAGCGCAAGACGGAAATCGATCGCCTCACCACCACGAAAGAGAAGAGCGGCGTTGCCACCGGTGCGTTCGCCATTAATCCGGTGAACGGCGAGAAGGTTCCAGTCTGGATCGCCGACTACGTGCTCGCCGGTTACGGCACGGGCGCGATCATGGCGGTACCTGCACACGACGAGCGCGACTACGAGTTCGCCCAGCAGTTCGGCCTGCCGATCAAGCCGGTCGTGGCGCCTGCAGCCTTGGCCGCTACACCGAACGACGTACCGCTTCCTTACGTAGAGAAGGCAGAGGGTGCCGCCGTCGCCGTGAACA
>Ga0209087_1000579_pt1 | contig 22892 bp, 21 predicted proteins | sample S_130805_EF_Meta_FD_187321 | JGI IMG/M metagenome (GOLD analysis project Ga0209087, IMG submission 187321) | Freshwater microbial communities from Lake Simoncouche, Canada to study carbon cycling - S_130805_EF_MetaG (SPAdes) (version 2) | ecosystem: Environmental > Aquatic > Freshwater > Lake ... | reverse complement strand
TTGTTATCGATTCAGCATTAACTGAATTTGCAGGCATGGGATTTGAATATGGTTATTCTGTTGCAAGTCCTGAATCTCTTGTTATGTGGGAAGGTCAATTTGGAGATTTTGCCAATGGCGCCCAAACAATAATTGACGAGTTTATTTCTTCTGGTGAACAAAAATGGCAACAAGAATCTGGAATAGTTTTGTTATTGCCACATGGAATGGAAGGACAAGGTCCAGATCATTCATCTGGTCGAATTGAAAGATTCTTAAGTTTGGCTGCTCAAGACAATATGACTATTGCCCAGCCATCAACTTCTGCTTCATATTTCCACTTACTTCGTTGGCAAGTTTTAAATCCTCACAACAAACCACTGATTATTTTCACTCCGAAATCAATGTTGAGAGCCAAACCCGCCACTAGTGCAACTAAAGAATTCACTGATGGCAAATTTAATCCTGTTATAGAAGATGTTAAGTCTGATAAATCAAAAGTAAATAAAATTGTCTTGTGTACTGGAAAAATTAGCCATGAAATTGCAGCTGCGCGAGATACTGCGAATCTTGAAAATATTGCAATTATCAGACTTGAAAGACTTTATCCGCTTCCTGTAAAAGAAATTAAATCAATTTTGTCTAGTTACTCAAATGATGCAAAAATTATTTGGGCACAAGATGAACCAGCCAATCAAGGCGCTTATCCATTTGTTATGAGTGAACTTGCTCCTCAATTAGCTCGAGTAATCACAAGAGCTTCTCGCCCAGCATCCAGTGCTCCAGCTGTTGGTTCTCACACCAAGCACGATCAAGAACAATCAGATTTAATTAAATCAATAATCGAGTAATCCCCTCAAAGCCAAATAGTTATCAAGCCTATGAAAGGCTGTGGTCATGAAAGCATTTGCTAGCGATAACTATGCACCAGTTCATCCACTAGTTCTAAAACAAATTTCAGATATTAACTCAGAACACGTAAAAGCCTACGGTGCAGATGATGTGACTATCCAAGCAATAAAATTAATTAAAGAAACACTTCAAGATTCAAAATGTGAAGTAAATTTCGTATTTAATGGCACAGGTGCAAATATCACTGGTTTACAAACAGTTATGGATTCATGGAATTCAGTAATTTGTGCAAGTACAGCTCATATAAATGTTGATGAAGGTGGAGCGCCTGAAAGGCTTTTAGGAGTTAAATTATTAGATGTTCCAACTAAAGATGGAAAATTAACTCCTGAATTAATTGCCCCGCTTTGGGTTCGCATGGGAGATCCTCATACTTCGCAGCCAAATGTTGTTTCAATCACGCAATCTACTGAAATGGGAACTGTTTATACTCCTGCTGAAATAAAAGCTTTGGCTGACGTTGCTCATAAAAATAATTCATATCTTCATATGGATGGAGCAAGAATTAGTAATGCTGCTGCAAGTCTTGGAGTTTCAATTGCAGACTTAACTAGTAAAGCTGGTGTTGATATTTTCTCTTTCGGTGGGACAAAAAACGGTTTAATGGGCGCCGAAGCTGTCGTGCTATTTAAGCCAGAACTATCTCAAAAATATCCGTGGATTAGAAAATCTTCGATGCAATTAGCTAGTAAGCACCGATACTTAGCTGCTCAATTTATTGCATTACTGACAAATGATTTATGGAAACAAAATGCTTCAAATGCCAACGAAATGGCAAAATTACTTCGCTCTAAAATAGAAAATAATCCGAAAATAAAATTGACTCAATTAACTCAAAGCAATGCAGTATTTGCAATTCTTGATCCACAGCACACGGTTGAATTACAAAAGAAACACAACTTCTATGTGTGGAACGACAACACTGGTGAAGTAAGACTTATGTGTTCATGGGATACCACGATTAAAGATGTTGAAAAATTTGCAGCTGATATTAACTCAGTTTGTAAATAACGGCCAATACTTAAATAACACAATTCCTTTAACTAACTTCTTAGGTACTTCTCCAAAAAGTCTTGAATCATCACTAAATTCTGAATTGTCGCCTTGTAACCAATAACCATTATTTGTTATGGTGATTACTCTTTTGATGATCAGTAAATCTTCTCGATCCGGGCGATGAGCAATGACAACGTCATTTCGTTTAACTTTTCGAGACTTTCTAATTAAGACCAAATCTCCCGACTGATACGCAGGCGCCATCGAGTCACCTTGCACCTTTGCCACCATCAGCCCGAAGTTACCCACCATCTCATTGTGCTAAAGGCTTACTTTCAAGGTAATCTCAGGAATAACAATCCGAAGGAGTAAACAATGAGTTTATGGTCACCTAAGACAACAGTCTTTGCTCACTGCGATTTACCTTGTGGTGTTTATGACCCAGCCCAAGCAAAAATTGAAGCTGAGTCTGTCAAAGCATGCATGGTTAAATACAACGATTCAAAAGATGCTGACTTCAAAAGTCGCGCCGTAGCGATCAAAGAACAAAGATCAAACATGGTTAAAGAACATCTATGGGTTTTGTGGACAGACTATTTCAAACCAGCACATTTTGAAAAGTATCCACAACTTCATGTTCTTTTCAATGAAGCTACAAAACTTGCAGGAGCTGCCGGAACAAAAGGCACAAATGATGTTGCCGTAGCCGACAATCTACTAGGCAAGATTAAAGAAATTGACACAATTTTTTGGGAAACCAAAAAAGCGTAAGTTAAATTTCACTGTAACGTCAAAAAGCCCCGGTTATGCCGGGGCTTTTTGTATTCTAAGGATTTCAAATTAAGAAGAAACAGGAATTAAATAAACTTTTTTCGGTTTGCCGGCAAAAGTCCTACAACCAAAGAGTAAATAGCGATAAGAACCATCAGGATACCGCAAAATTTAGTAGCAATTTTATTGTCTTCGATTAATGGCCAACCAACAATTAAAACAAAAAGTTGAATTAGTAAAAAGGGAGTAAAAAATCTTTTACTAATATCTCTAAATCCTTTTGAAACATAAGTTATTATCACTGCCAGCAACATATACAGAAAAACTTCCGAAATGAGAGTCGCCCAACTTTCAATTAATTTTGAATTAACTGCCGAAATAAATACAAAAATTGAAAAAACTAAAAGAGCTATTCCCTCAAGAAATGTAAAAGCAGCAGCCCATTTAATCTGAAAGAAATTTTTCATAGGCCATTAGCCTATATGTAAACCAGTATGGGTGTGATCTAAGTCTTTGACCTTTGCACCAAATCGTTCTTCGTATTTTCCAACTTTCCATATAATTACTGAAAGTGCAAAAGCTAATACAAATGAGAGCACAATAAAATAACCAATCGAACTTAAGTCAACAGAAGAAATGGTCTTAAATGGTTCGGTTTCAGCTAGGCCAAAATTATCTGAAGCCACACTAATCCATTGAATAGTTCCAATTCCTAAAGCAACAAAAACCGAAAGTCCAGTTGTTGTTAGGTTGTAATAAATTTTTCTCAATGGACTTGTAAAAGCCCAAGAATATGCTTTTGTCATAAAAATGCCATCTAATGCATCCATCATTGACATTCCGGCTGCGAAAATAATTGGCAAGGCAATGATTGCTAGCGGCGGCAATACTCCACCAACAGTTCCAGCTGCTGCTGTTGCAGAAAGTGCTAATAAACCAACTTCGGTAGCGGTATCGAAACCAAGTCCAAATAGAACTCCGACAGGATAAAGCTGCCAAGAATGATCGAAACCTTTCTTGAATCTTCCCTTAAAAATTCTTCTCATTAAACTTCTGTCATTCAGAAGTTGCTCTAGGTGTTCGTGTGAATACTTTCCAGACTTAGCTTGCTTCCATGCTTTAATAACACCCACCATAATTACAAGATTTAAAATTCCAACTAAATACAAAAAGAATCCTGAAACGCTGGTGCCTATGGTTCCACCAGTGCTTGCAAATGCATCTTTAAATACTGTTGCCTTTGCAGCAAACAAAGCGATTCCAACGGAAAGAGCTAATACAACGGTGGAATGCCCTAGTGAGAAAAAGAGCCCAACTCCAAGTGGTTTCTTACCTTTTGCGAGCATGATTCTTGTTGTGTCATCAATTGCAACAATGTGGTCTGCATCGAATGCGTGTCTTAAACCAAAACCGTAAGCAAGAGCTCCTGCGCCAGCATAAATAAGTGCACCACTGCCATCTGTAATTTGGTGGTATTGGGGATTTGAGTTGAAATGGGCAAATAAGCCCCAACCTAGAACGTGCAGAAAAACCACTGTTCCCAAAACTCCAAATAATCGAGGTAACTCATCGCGATCAAATTTCAAAACCTGGCGAAGCTTGGGTTTAGGGGTGGCTTTGGTCATGGCTAAATCTTAATGCAAATACTTTGCAAGTGCAAAAGTATGACAACAAGACTCATGCCCGATTTGTGGAGAATGTGACCAAAGTGACACCTGTTTTCAGAAATATTTTTCAATTAAAGGTTGTGCAAAGCGTCACAACGTGTCACCCTTGTAGTGGGGAAACTAATTGGAGGTATTGAGCATGGACTGGCGCCATAAATCAGCTTGTCGCGATGAAGATCCTGAGTTATTTTTCCCTATAGGTAACACTGGACCTGCCGTTTTTCAGATAGAAGCAGCCAAAAAGGTCTGCAAAACCTGCACCGTGGTTGAACCATGCTTGCAATGGGCTCTGGAGACAGGTCAAGATTCAGGCGTTTGGGGTGGCCTAAGCGAAGACGAACGTCGCGCTTTGGGACACACTGCCCCAGCAGCTTCAATCAATTTCTACTAAACCTAAAAGTTTAGTTGCTTTTCCTTACAACTATCGGGGCAACTATTTCTGCCTTCACCCCAGTTGGTGAATTAGCAGAAATAGTTAAACCACCACCAAGTTCATCAACAATCAAAGTTCTCACAATTTGTAAGCCCAATTGATCTGTTGCAAACACATCTTTTCCTTTTTCGATGCCTGGTCCACCATCTGTAATCGTGATGCGGATTTGCCCACCACTTTTTGTGGCATTAATTTGTACAGGTTCATCAGTGGGGCGACCATGTTCAATTGCATTTTGTAAAATTTCTACTACTGCCATTGCAAGTGGTGTAGCAATTTCTGCTGGCAACTCTCCAAATTCACCTTGTCGTTCAATACTAATTGGTTTTTCATTTTCAATAGTTGATGAGGCATCAGTTACAAGAGCAATCACTTGATTAATTACTTCATCAAAAGGAATAACTTCACCAGGAGATCTAGATAGCGCTTCATGTACTACGGCAATAGCGCTTACTCTTCTTTGTGCTTCAGCTAAAGAATCTCTAGTTTCTTCACTCTTTGCTCGCCTTGCTTGCAATCTTAAAAGGGCTGCAACTGTCTGTAAATTATTTTTTACTCGATGATGAACTTCGCGAATTGTTGCATCTTTAGTTAGTAGAGCTTTTTCTTTTCTTCTTAAGTCTGCTACGTCTCGAACTAAAACAAGAGCACCTACTCTTTCATCATTTCTTAACAGTGGAACACCACGAAGTGTTACAACTGACGTTGTGTTATCTAATTCGACTTCTCCACTTGCTCTTCCTGCTGTAACTAGCATGATCGCTTCATCAACAGGGCCTGGTGTTTTTTGAAGTTTTGCAACTACTTTTGCTAAATCTTGATTGAGTAAATCTGCTGCCAACCCAAGTCTTCTAAAAGCAGATGCAGCATTTGGACTTGCATACTCGACTTCGCCTTGTTTGCTTAAACGTATTAATCCATCTCCAACTCGTGGGGCTTGACTTGCTTTACTTACTTCACCGGTTGAGGGGAAACTTCCTGCTGCAACCATTTCCATTAAATCTTCAGCTGCTGCTAAATAAACTTGTTCTAATCTTCCACCACGTCCATCAGCATTGGTGTGACGAGAAATTACTGCAATAACTTTTTCATCAAAGACAACAGGAATTGCATCTACTCTTAATCCAGATTCAGTTGGATCAACTACTTTTCTTCTGGTACTTAACGCTTTATCGAGGTCAACTCGTCTACCTGGAGCAATGAATTCCCCCACTAAATCCTCAGGAACATTCGTATGAGAAGTAGCAGGTCTAATTTGAGCAGCTGCAAAAAAACCTTTGCCATGCCAAGTCGGAATCCACAACACAAGATCACTCAAACTTAAATCTGCCAACAAAGTCCAATCAGCAAGTAAGGCTTGCAAATGATCTAAGTCTTTATCTTCAAGTTCGGTTCGGTCTTTAACAACCGAGGATAAAAATGTCATATTCAAACGCTACCTTGTCGCTTTAGTAACCCTTTTTGCTCAGGCATTCAAAGACTATTTCTCCCATAGTTCCATTAAGTTTATGAGTCAGATTTCCTGCATCAATTATTTCTAGGTTCTTTCGAATACCTAAAGCTTGCTTGATATCTGAGGCTGAACCAAAAGTATCCTTTTGCCCTTGAATGATTATCATTTCAAAATTCTTATCTAAAACTTGCTTTAATTCATCTTCACGAGATTTACCATTTGGAGCTTTTAAAGGAAAGGCTAAATTAATTATTAGATTAGGTTTCAAAAATTCAGCAGTTCGACAAATTACTCTTGCTCCGGTACTTCGTCCAATAAATATCTTTTTAAAATCCGCATATCTTCCAAGTAAATTTTCGTTGACTTCGCGCCAAACTTGATCTAATTGATTTGCTGGACTTGCAATTTTTTTACCGGCAACAAGCCAAGGCATTTCTACACCTACAACACTTATTCCATGAATATCGAGTTGGTGAATTATTGACGCCAAATCTATTGAATCTAAGCCCTTACCGGCACCATGAGTTATAAATGCAACAGTTTTTTTGTAGTGATGAAGACTTGTAATACGTGCACTTCCAAAAGTAGTTTCTATAAAAGAAGTACTCATAATTAATCTTGTAGTGGCTCTATCAATTTAGCCCCATTGTTTCTGGCGTTATTTACATCACTATTAACTTTGAAGAATTCAAAATATCCACTAGGTGGAGTTGCAAGCATTGATCTGATTTCGTCTTTATTTTGAATAGTTGGATCAAGCCAAGCTTGCCAATTCTTATCAGGAACTAAAACCGGCATTCGATCGTGAATTATCTCCAAACCTAATTTTGCTTCCGTAGTTATTACTGAGAAACTATGAATTTCTTGATCAAAGTTTTTTGGATCTGGATTTTTCCAAATTTCATAAATTCCTGCTACAGCAAGAAGTGGGCTTTTTCCTGCTTTAATAAAATATGGTTGTTTCTTTTCTTTAGGATCTTCTGGTCGAAACCATTCGTAATAACCATCCATTGGAATTATGCATCGTCTTTTGCTAAATGCACTTCTAAAAGACGGTTTTTCATCCACTGTTTCAAATCTGGCATTTATCATTTTTGCACTCATTGAATTATCTTTAGCCCAAGATGGAATCAGCCCCCAGGTCATAATTTCCAATGTTCGATTTTGATTTTTATCAACTGTGATTGCGTAGGTTTTTGAAGTTGGAGAAATATTGTAATTTTCGGGTAATAATTGACTAGGTAGGTTTTTTAACTTAAAAACTTCAGTAAGAGTTCCGGTGTCGCGATTAGCCGCGTATCTTCCACACATAACAACCTGGATATTACGTGCACGCTGTAGTCTTAGATGCAAATGAGTGAATCTGCCCCACACAATTGGACTGCTCCCAGTGTGCAGCGCCCTATTAACTCGACTGTGTCGATTCCTGGTTCTAAATCTGCAACAAATAGAGCATTCGTCCTTGCAGCGTTAGGTGATTCAGTTTCAACAATCTCAAAACCATTACTTGCTCGAGATACTGAATTAATGCTTCAAGCGTTAGAAAAATTGGGTTGCCAAATTACTAGAGATAAAGACTTAATTGAAATATCTCCGATGAAACAAGTTCATCAAGACTTAACTATTGATGTTGGTTTAGCTGGCACCGTGATGAGATTTGTACCTGCACTTGCTGCCCTATCGGCTGGAGTTGCACATTTTGATGGGGATGAACGTGCTCGAAATAGACCAATGAAAACTCTTATAAATGCGTTAAAAAATCTAGGAATATCTGTGGATGATCAATCAACAGGAAGTCTTCCCTTTTCCATTGCAAGTGATGGATTAGTGCAGGGAGGAGAAATAACTATTGATGCATCCGAATCAAGTCAATTTGTTAGTGCTCTTCTTCTTGCCGCTCCTAGATTCAAAAATGGCTTAACTATTAAACATGTTGGTAAAAATCTACCCAGCCTTCCACATATTGAAATGACCATCGACATGTTAAAACAAGTTGGAGTGGAGGTAATAACACTCGACAAAAATTCATGGAAAGTATTGCCTTCCAAAATCCAATCAAAAAATTGGTTAATCGAACCAGACTTATCAAATGCTGGTCCATTCTTAGCTGCTGCGATGGTTACTAAAGGCGAAGTTACTATTCCTGATTGGCCACAACATACAACTCAAGCCGGTAATGCTTGGATTGAAATTCTTACAAAAATGGGAGCAAATATTTCCCTAAATGAAAAAGGGTTAACCGTCAAAATCGCAAATGAAATAAAGGGTATCGATTTTGATTTAAGTGATGTAGGAGAGTTAACTCCGGTACTTGTGTCTATTGCGCTATTCGCAAATTCAACAAGCACTTTGTCAGGGATTGCTCATTTGCGAGGTCATGAAACCGATCGATTAGCGGCCTTAGTTGAAAACATAAAATCAATTGGTGGAGACGCCGAGGAAACATTTGATGGATTAATTATTAGGCCAACAAAGCTTAAAGCCGGAATGTGGAAAGCATTTGATGATCACAGAATGGCAACAGCCGGTGCAGTAATTGGCTTAGTTATTTCAGGAATTGACGTTGATGACATTAAAACCACATCAAAAACTCTTCCTGACTTTGAAAAAATGTGGGCGCACTTGGTGAGTGTGTGAATAATCTGAAAGATTATGACGAGGATGATTTTCGTTCTCGTCCGGGAAAACATAAATCTCGACCAAGATCAAAAGATCGTCCCAAGTTTGAAAATGCAGTCACCGGATTAGTAGTAACTGTTGATAGAGGAAGATTTACTGTTCACTTAACAAGTCCTGAAGAAATAGATATATATGCAATTAAGGCTAGAGAACTAGGGCGAAAAGGTGTCATCGTTGGAGATCTAGTTGAAATTGTTGGAGTCGATACAAAAAATATTGAAAATATGGCAAGAATTGTAAAGGTTAATGAACGTAAGAATTCTTTACAAAAAAGTGCCGATGATTCAGAGTCAGTTGAAAGATCTTTAGTTGCAAATATAGACATGGTCGCAATTGTTGTAGCAACAGCCGAACCAGAACCAAATCCAAGATTGATTGACAGAACAATTATTGCGGCCAGATTAGCTAATGCTCAACCAATAATCATCGCTACCAAAACAGATATAGAGTCTCCACAAAAACTTTCTGAAATGTATCAAGCACTTGATATTCCAGTTTTCTCTGTAAATAAGACTTCCACCTTAGAAGAATTACTTGATGTGCTTGAGAATAAAACCACTGTTTTAATTGGGCCTTCAGGTGTTGGAAAATCAACTTTAGTTAACAGACTTGTTCCCGATGCCAATAGGCGAACTGGTGAAGTAAATGATGTAACTGGTCAAGGAAAACACACTTCAACATCAGCTTTCGCGTTAAAAATAAATAAAACAACTTGGATTATTGATACTCCAGGAATTCGATCTTTTGGTCTGGCTCATGCAACGGTGGAAGAAATACTTGAAGGTTTTCCTGACTTAGTCCAAGCAACAACCGATTGCCAAAAGGGTTGTTCTCATCAAGACACAAGCTGTGCGATCGAAGCGATGGCTTTTGAAAATCCTGCACTTTTACCAAGACTTGATTCATTTCGTAGATTGATAAGTTCACTTGATAGTTCTGAAGGGTAGAGTTTCGATTTAAATGAGCGCCCAAGATTTAGAATTTACCCACAAATTAGCCGATGCGGCAGATAAAATCTCTATGGCCCGCTTTGGCGCCATTGATTTAAAAATTGAAACAAAACCTGACTTAACACCTGTAAGCGATGCAGATAAAAGTGTTGAAGAAGAATTGAGAACTCTTATTGGAAAATATGCACCATCAGATTCCATCATCGGTGAAGAATTTGGGCACGATGGAAGTAGCAATCGCGAATGGATTCTAGATCCAATTGATGGGACTAAGAATTTTGTGAGAGGTGTTCCTTTTTGGGGAACCTTAATCGGATTAAGAGTTGATGGAGAAATGACAACGGGCATGGTTTCTGCTCCCGCTTTAGGCAGACGTTGGTTTGGAGCAACAGGTTTAGGCTCATTCTTGCAAACTAAAACAAATTCTTTTCAGAACGAAAGAAGATTGCAAGTTTCAAAAGTTTCTAAATTAGAAGATGCATATTTAGGTTATTCCAGTCAAGATAGTTGGAATGTGAAATCACAAGAGCAAGAATTTGAGAAACTCCTTAAAAAAGTTTGGCGAGCAAGAGGATTTGGTGATTTCATAATTCACATGATGGTCGCAGAAGGTTCACTTGATTTATCTATGGAACCTTCATTGGCTGTTTGGGACATGGCTGCACTTATTCCAATAATTAGAGAGGCTGGCGGAAAAGTAACTTCGCTTAGTGGTGGTGATTCTTTAGTTGAGAAAAGTATGGTTACAACTAATGGATTCCTGCACGACCAAACAATTAAATTATTTAATTAACTTCTTCGATTTATAAACATTGGTAGTCCACCTTCGGGTCTAACCATTACTAATGCTCGAGGAACAGGTTCTCCACCTGCTGGACTTAGTTGCCACTTTTGAGCAATTCTAGAAATCATTAAAACACTTTCTAAAATTGCAAAATCTTTACCAATACACATTCGAGGTCCAATTCCAAATGGCAAATATGTTCCTTTTTGCGGTGTAGGTGCATCTGGTAAAAATCTAGTTGGATCAAAAGATTCAGCGTTATTCCAAGCTTCAGGGTGTCTATGTGTTGCCCAAGGAGAAATTATTACAACTGCTTTATCTGGAATCTCATATCCGCCAAGTTCGTCTTTGTCTAAAGATCTTCTACTTACAACCCAGCCGGGTGGAAAAACTCTTAATGCTTCATCAACGATTGCCTTTGTGTATGAGAGATTTTCTAAATCTTTAACATTAGGTGCTCGACCTTTTAAAACTTCATCAACTTCTTTTTGTAATTTAAGTTGAACTTCTGGATGAGAACCTATTAACCACCACGTCCAAGTTAGAGAACTTGCAACAGTTTCATGACCTGCAACGATGAATGTAACTATTTGATCTCGAAGTTCTTTACTGTTTAAGCCACCTTCTTCATCATGTGCAGCTAGTAACAAATCGAGCATGTCTACATCTCGATCAACTCCTGCTACCCCCGTCATTTTTTTTCTTTCGTCCAAAATTCTTTGAACTGCACCATCAAGTTGCTTTAAAGCTTTCGCTAATTTTCTATTGTTTGGCGTTGGGATCCATTTAGGAAATGTGATTGGAGTTCTGGCTCTTGCAACTATTATGTCGAGGGCGTCCAAAGTTGCTTGCGCTGTTTTTTCAACATCGCCAGCCAAATCTGTACCAAAAAGTGATCTTCCAACAATTTCTAAAGCTGAGTGCATCATGTCATCATCAATATCAACAACCGTGTTATTTGAAAGCTTTTCCCATTTATCTAGCATTCGATCCGTAACTAAAACTGTGTCGGGGCCAACTCGCATGATCGCTTCATGATGAAAAGCTGGTTGAATTAATTTTCTTTGTCGCTTCCAAGTATCTGTGTCGGCAGCAAGTAGTCCATCGCCAGTAACTAAAGCTAAGTTTTCATATTGAATTGTTCTTTTTCCATAATTTTTTGCATTAACTCGCATAACCCGATCAACATCATCAGGATGAGTCACTAAATAGACCGGCAAAATAGGCAGTGGGAATTGAACCACATTTCCATATTTTTTTCTCATATCGACGAGAAATCCTGCGGGATCTTTTCTTGCTCTTAAAAGTTGAGAAAACATTTGTTTTGTCGTTGGACCAGGAGCGGTTAGGAAAATTTTACCTAACTTCTTTTTCTCAAACTTTCCAACGATTTCACTCATGTGTCTACTCTACGCTTGCCATATTTGAAACAAAAAAAGAAGACCGGTTAAATTTCCCGGTCTTCTTTTTATTTGGTAGCGGGGACAGGATTTGAACCTATGACCTCTGGGTTATGAGCCCAGCGAGCTACCGAGCTGCTCCACCCCGCGTCGGTTATTCAATCTTAATGTAAGGGTAAAACTCTGAACACTTGCGCTATCTAGCGCACGAAACTTGCTGGAGTTATTTCAATTTCGTTTGTTGAATTTAGTCTTTTTTGCGCAGCCAATGCTCTTGCCAAAGCATCTTCAAGATCTTGTTGTGCTTTGCCGTATGCAGTGAAATCTCCATTTGCCAGCGCTTTCTTTCCATCGGCAACTGCTTTTTGCATATCACTAATTGCATTTGCTAAATCTGTTTCAGCATTTCCAGTTTCACTTGGAGTTTGCGGTGTTGGTAAAGTTTCATTTTCTGGAGTTGTAGGCGTCTGTGTTGCACCTGAAGTTGTTCCAAAAAGTGCGGTAATAGCATCTTGAATATTGTCTTCGAATACAACGTTTGGTCCAAATGATGCAAGAACTTTTCTTAGTAATGGGTAACTATCTCCAGCTGTTGCTCTGACATAAACAGGTTCGACATAAAGCAATCCACCACCTATTGGAAGGGACAGCAAGTTTCCAAGTTCAACTTCAGAACCACCACGTCTTAATAGTGAAAGTAAAGCACTTACGTCTGGATCTGATTCAAAGTTATTTTGAACTTGAGTTGGGCCAGGAATTGTTGTATTTCTTGGTAACTGAAGAACTCGAATTTTTCCATAATTATTTTTTGGATCACTTGAAACTGCCATAAATGAAGCTAAAGTTTGTCGCTTTGTTGGTGCAAAAGTTGTGGTCAATGAAAATACCGGAGAAGCATCACCTGGCATTTGCAATTGTAAGTAATAAGGAGGTTGAGAACTTTGTACACCTGGTCTAGTTGGATCATTTGGAATTACCCAGAAATCTTGACCGCCGTAAAAGGCACCTGCATCTTTAACGTGATATTTACTTAATATTTCTCGTTGAATTTTAAACAAATCTTCGGGATATCTAACGTGATCAACAACTTGAGCAGGCATTGCCGACCGCGGTTTTACGATCCCAGGAAATGCTTGTGACCATGATTTAAGAATTGGTTCAGATTCATCCCATGCATAAATTGAAACTGTACCGTCGTAAGCATCAACAGTTGCCTTTACAGAGTTTCTTACATAATTAACTGATGTAGCTGCTTGAGCCCGTAATGCAGTTGAAGTTTGTGTTACTGAGTCTGCCGTTGCTATATCTAAACTGGTTCTAGTTGAGTACGGATAGTAATTTGTTGAAGTGTAACCATCAAGAATCCAAACAATTTTGCCATCAATCACTGCAGGATAAGGATCGCCATCAAGAGTTAGCCAAGGTGCAACTCTTTGTACTCGTTCTGCAGGATCTCGATAGTACAAAACTTTTGAATCATTATTTACTAAGTTTGAAAGGATAATATTTATTTCCTGATATTTCAGAGCATATAAAGCTCTGTTAAAGAAATTTCCAATTGGAACTCCACCAGTTCCTGCGTATGTGTTATTTGCTTGACCGTTTGCACTCGTGTCATCTGGATAATCTAATTCTCGAGGGTCACTTCCCGCTGCTCCTCCAACAATTGAATAACTAGGAGAGTTTTCACCAAAATAAATTCTTGGTTCATCTATTTTTAGAGAACCTTTTGTAGGAATATCACTTGTGGTGAAGTCTGGTTCGCCATCAATTCTTACAGCATTATCTTTGGCTGTTACAACACCAAATCCGTGCGTATAAACCAAATGTGAATTAATCCAATTTCGTTGCGCACTAGGAATTCCTGCCAAGTTAATTTCTCTAGCAGCAATTATGGTTCCTTGATTAGATCCACCAAGAGCGTATCTATCGATATCTAAGGTGTCAGCAAAACTATAAAAACCTCGTATTTGTTGTAATTGATTAAATGTAGGAGAAAGTAATGCTGGATCCATCAATCTAATTTTTTCTATAGTTCCAGATTGTTGCGAAATTATTTCTGAACTTGGCTCGACACTGGCTGCGTAATCAGATATTTCAACGTTTGCTAAACCATAAGCATTTCTCGTTGATTCAATAGATTTTTGAATATAAGGAGCTTCTTTGTCTGCTTCACTTGGTTTTACAATAAATTGCTGAATAACAGTTGTGTATACACCACCTATTAAAATTCCTGTAATTAGTAATGCTCCAATACCAATATTTGGAATGAACCATTGTCTTCTAAAAGCATTGATAATAAACAAAACTGCCACAATTAATGACAGATACATCATTAAAGATTTAGCAGGCAGAACAGCATTTACATCAGCGTATTTCAAACCAACTAACAAAGAATCTTGTTTTAGAGCCAAACCAAATCTGTCTAACCAGTAAGCAAAAGCCTTAAATACAAAAAGTAATGCAACTAATATTGAAATTTGAGATTGAGCAAATTTTGTTGCTTTTTGGTTTGGTGATTGTAAAGTAATACCACCATAAATATAATGAATTATTCCACTTGCAATTCCAGAAAGAATAATCGTACTTATTCCAAAAGTTACTAAATTTCTATAAAGCGGATAGTCAAAAATGAAAAAACTAATATCGATACCAAATTGAGCATCTTTAACACCAAAAGGAACCGAGTTTAATCTTTGAATCCAATTTCTCCATTCAGCAGAAGCTGATCCTCCCGCTAGAAAACCTAGAAGAATTGGGCCAATGATAAATACTGTTTTTCTTATTGGGTCTAGAGCTTCTCTATATCGTTGCAATGAAAGTTGATCGGGAGTTACAGATGCGTACATCGGTCTAAACTTGTAAGCAAGATAAACGTTTAACCAAATAATAAATCCAGTAATTGCTGCAAAGAAAACAAACAAACCAATTCGCCAAGCCAAAACAGTTACATAAACTTCTTGTGCTTTAACTGACTTGTACCAAAGCCAATCTGTGTAATAACCAGACAAACTTAGTAAAGCAAAAGCAAGTGCACCCAATGAAATTAATAGATATGAATTCCTGCCTTTAGGGCGATTGAATGTAAAATCTGGACGAGGAAAGCTCATATTTCGACAATACGAAACAAGGCTTACTTCGTCCAATCGGGGTTAATTTGTGAGAGAAAAAGTGGCATTTTTCGACTTAGCTACAGGTCTTTAAACCTTTAATGCTTCCTGTTTTTGTGAATGTTTCTATAGCCTTGATCGCATCAGCAAGAGTAGAGACAGCAACGACCGGCATTGATTTGTAATTGTCACTTGTTATTTCATCGCAATTATCAATCGGTGCCAAGAATAGTTGCGCACCACTATTTTTTGCGCCTTGCAATTTTTGTCTTATTCCACCGATAGGACCAACTTCACCTAAATAATTTATTGTTCCAGTTCCTGCAATAATTTTTCCTGCTGTTAAATCATTTTCGGTCAACTCATCAATAATTCCCAAAGTCAAAAACAATCCCGCACTTGGTCCACCAACTTCTGCTACCCCAAATTTAAAATCATAGGGAGGATCAATTCCTGGACCAATGGAAATTCCAATCGAAGCTTTTGAAGCATCGGATTTCAATTCAATTCCAGTTACTAACACATTCTTTATATTCTTATTACGTGAAATGGTTAATTCAATTATTTCGTTTGGCTTATGAAGTTGTACTAATTTAACAACATCGGTTGCAGTTTTAACTTCTTTTTTATCAACACTTATTACTACATCCCCAGGTTCGATTTTGCCATCACTTGGTGAATCAACAACAACGCTATCAACCACAACTCTTACTTCAACAGGTATTTTTAAATATCTCAAAGCTGCAGCAATTGCATCTGTTTGAGATCCTGAAAATGCCCTTTCGTTTTCTTTTTTAATCACCTCTGGATCAACAATTTCAGGATAAAGATCACTTGTCGGTACAACTGCTTGCGTTGGATCAATCCAAGCCGATATTGCATCTATTAACACAAGTCTTCCAAAAGGGCCACCAGTTTCTGAAACGGTTGTGAAATTTAATTCACCCTTTGATTCATAAGTTTTGACCCCAATGATTGAAATGACTTCCTGGTCCATTTCTTTACCAACAGTGTTGAAAAGTGGTCCTGGAGAAATCTTTATAAATGGAACAGGAATTAGTAACAACGCAATCAACAAGAAAACAACTATTGAAGTAGGAATAATTCTTTTTAAAGGATTTAATTTAGCTTTCTTTTTATTTTTTATTTTTTGTTTCATCGTCTCTCGGAAGCGGCCTATTCATGGCATCTCTAAATTCAGCTAAACCTGACATTCCCCTATGTGCATTGGCTGGTCTAGATGGTCTGTACTTAATTGCCAAATAAATTGTGGCTAAAAGCCCTGCTGCCACCGGAATCAGAAGCCAAAGAAGTACCTGCATACAACAACACTACGACCCATCGCGAGATACTTAAGTATTCGCATTGCTTTAGTAATTGTGAGGTGTCCCATAGATCCAGCAGAAATTGGCAAACTATTAAGCCAACTTGGACAAATGATGCAAGGTGCGGGCAATGCACCTGTTGGTTGGCCAGCTGCAGTAAATATGGCGCGCACCAATGTTGTGCAAGCTGGAGATCCAAGTGTTAGCGAATCTGAAATTAAAGAAGTGAATACAAATGTTCAATTGGCACAAACTTGGTTAAACGGAGTAACTTCTGTTCCCGCCGCATCAACATCGAGTAAAACTTGGTGTCGCAGTGAATGGATTGAAGCAACTGTTGCAACGTGGGAAAAAATAGTTGATCCTGTTGCGCAACGTGTACAGAATTCAATGTCGAATTCATTGCCTAATATTCCAGGTATTGACGATGCTCAAAAAGAAATGTTGAAACCATTACTTGATGCATTAAAACCTATGTCTGCTGCAATGTTTTCCATGCAAATTAGCAATGGTCTGGCAGCTCTTTCAAGTGAAGTGCTTTGCTTAACAGATATTGGAATTCCTCTAGGAGATACGACTACCCCTGCTTTAGTTCCACGTAATATAAAGGAGTTTGCAAAAGGTTTACAAGTAAATGAATCAGAAATAATGGCTTTTGTGGCATTAAGAGAATCTGCTGCTTCTAGATTATTTTCAAGTGTGACTTGGCTTGCCCCTACCTTGATGGGTGCGATTGAAGAATTCTCTTCTCAAATAAGTGTTGACAATAACAAAATTAGTGAAGTAATGAGTCAAATTGATCCAACAAATCCTGAGGCGATTCAAGCAGCTTTATCTGGTGGTTTATTTGACGCTCAATTAAGTCAATCTCAAACAAATGCACTCATTAGAACTGAAAGATTATTGGCTTTAATTGAAGGTTGGATTTATGAAGTTGTAAATATTGCAGCACTTGGTCGACTCCCAGCAATTGCTTCCCTACAAGAAGCAATGATTAGAAGAAGAGCAGTTGGTGGTCCTGCTGAAAAAACTTTTGGTGCCCTTATTGGACTAGAGCTTCGTCCTAAATTAATTAGAGAAGCTGCAAATTTTTGGAATAAGCAAACATTAACTTTTGGTACAAATGTCAGAGATAGTTTGTGGAGTCATCCAGATTTGTTGCCAAGCATTGATGATTTACAGGATCCAGAATTCTTTAATAAGATTCAGGCGCCTCTTGATATTTCTGCACTAGATTCTGCAGGAATTGCTCCTAAAGAACCAGATGACCAAACAGATGACGGTAACTCATCTAGTGCATCTAAATAGCCTTCTGCTCTTTCTTTTTTCTCAAAAGTTTTCATAAAGGCATCAAAATCTTTTCCATGATCATTAACTACTAAGTGAACGAGTTCGTGCAACAAAACATAATCCAAAACATATTGCGGCATGCCTTGCAAACGAGAAGTAATTTTTATTATGCCTTCAAGTGGTGTGCAGATTCCCCAGGTGGAAGTTAAGCGACTTGACCACGCAACTGATTTTGGGTCTGCTTGAGAAAATAAATAAGTAGCAGACAATTCTTGCGCTCGTTTAAATAATTCTTCGTCAGAAAAATATGCTCGAGGATCACGATCATTCATTCGAGTAATCAAATCGCGAGCAAGTTGTTCAATTTCAGCAATACTCATTCTTAAGGGCACGTTTAAAACTGTTTTATTTCCTTCGCGAGCAGCTGAAACTGTGCGCCTTCTCTTGTTAGAACGCCTGACTTCCACATTGGGAGGCAAATTCATAGCTTTAGGCATGAATTTAACGCTAGAGGTTGAAACTATTTTTTATCCACAAACACACTCGAGTAAACCTGCACTTCAGAGCCTTAATTTGATTTATAACAATTTCTTACCCACAGGTTTATCCCCAAGTTATGTACCCTTTTACCCACAGATTGAACAGTTAATCCACAACTTCATCAACAAGCACGTTTGACGCATGTCCCCCATATGACATAACTTTTCACTACTGACACCGCTAGGTTCACTTCAATTCGATTTATGTATCTGGGGAAAGTGCATAAGTCTGATTAACGAGTGAGACCTGGCGGTTTCACTATTTTTAGTCCCTCCAGTAACAGTGGTTTATTTGTGAGGGATTGTGCTCAAAATGTCGGCGTGGCACGCTCAAATCCGCCCTCACAAGCCCTTCGTACGCCTAGGGTTGAAGATGCGTGGGAATAATCCCTCGCGATCGCAAGGAGGACACATGGCCGGAGAGTCATATACAGGCGAAGCGTACTGCGTTAAGTGCAAAGCCAAGCGCGAGTTTACTGGTGAAGTACACGAAACTAATGGCCGTCGCATGGCCAAAGGAATTTGCCCAACCTGCGGCACCAAGGTGACCCGCATCCTCGGCAAAGCCTAAAGACAGCAGACGTCTTCATTGCCCTTGGTTTAAGAAATTAAACCGAGGGCAATTTTCTTTTCTAAGCAGCTTCCCAGCGACATCCACATTGTGGATTTGGTTGAAGTTTGCGAAAAACTATTGTTGGACCATTGGCATCAAGATCACAAACAACATTTAACAAACTTGGACCGCTGTTAGCTAATTCTCCACTGAGAAACGAAACACAATTGGTAACTAGCAACGAAGATGCCAAGGTAGTCAAAGATGGATTCTTATCAATTTCTCGTGCTTTCTTTTTTCTCTTTTCTAAGGGAAAAATAAACAAATTCTTTTTGAGGGAATTGAGTTGCAAACAGTTCTGGCAGGTTTGAATTCCAGGAATTACAAATGGTCCAACATTTACCTGTTCCCCTGTTTTGCCAATAAATACGTGGGGCACACGATTTATCATTAATTCATTTATTTCAAAAGACTCTGTATCTTCACAAATGATAACTAAATCAGCTTGGCGTTCTTGATTAGGTTTCTCAGCTCTTGCTCCCATTGCTAAAAGGGAATCTCTTAAACTTTGACTAAGAGATGTGCCAATCTCTCTTGCTCTTGGACCTAAAATATTAATATCGCCTAAAGTAACGGTTGCTTGCTTTTTGGTCAAGGAATCAAAAACTATTCTTCCCACACCTGCAGCAGCTAAGAGTTGGCCAATTTGAAACGCAAAAGTGTTTATGCCAATAATTTGTACGTAGCTTTTGTGTAGTCTCTCTGATTGCTCATACAAGTGTGATTGATTTATAAGTACTCGGTGTTCTATTAAAAACCTAAGCGCAATATTTATGTCTTCGTGAATTCTTTCATCAATATTTAGATTCAATAAGATTTCAGAGATATTCACAATTCCGGTACAACTACTCAATATTAATTTCATTTCTGCGGGTAGATCTGAAATTGTGTTACTGGTTCCATCGGGATTTCTTACTTGCAAAGTAGATTTATCACGCCATAAAACATCGATTTCTGGGTTTAAAATAAGCCTCAATTTACTCCTTAAGTTTTACCTTTAAGGATTAGAACATATTTTGCATAACAGGATAAAAGTTATCCACAGATTTAAAGTTAAGGCTTTAAATCAATCAGCTTTAGGTCTCCGGGTTTGACTGCAGCTAGAACTGTAGAAATATCTTCAAAGTATTTAGCACATTTTTCTGCGCCAACACCGGGAATTAATATGCAGTCTTCTTCAGTCTTAGCCGCATAAAGTGCATCAACAAATGCTTCAAGTGAAGCATCACTTAGCACTAGAAATTCAGGGATTCCCTCAGCAATGGCTTGTTCGGATCTCCAAGTTAAAGCGGAATTTAAATATTCAACTGGTGTGGTACTTGGACAACTTTTGCATCTTTGCAAAATCAGCTCAGTTCCACTAACTAATGCTTTATCACAAATTGAACAGCGCATAAGTTCCTTTTTGTAATTTTGTCTTTCCTTGGATGGAGCAAATTCCGTTTCATCATTTGCTTTGGTAGTTGATTCCGAATCTAATTTTGTTAGGAATCGAGATTTAATTCTGTCTCTGCCACCGCTATCTCTACTTCTAGACCAAGTAATGAAGAGTTTTTCTTTGGCTCTTGTAACTGCTACATAAAAAAGTCGAAGTTCTTCAGCTATCTCGTCATCTGAGTCTGCTTGCACATATGGCAAGAATCCATCACTTGCTCCCATGATAAATACGTTGTTCCATTCCAAACCTTTGGTGGCATGAATTGTTGCCAAAGTAATTCTTGGCTCAAGCCTGTTTTTAATGCTGTATCTCTCCCCGGTTTGAAGCCAATAATCAACTCCTCGATCTTCAAGGGCTGCAGCTACTAATTCCAATTGAGAGTTGATTCGAGCAAGCACAACAATTTCTGTTTCCTTTTGTCCACCCTGGAGTAAATCAACGATGCTTTGTGCAATCCAATCGGCTTCAGCTGAATCATTTACAAAAGGCAAGACTTCAACTTTTGTGCCCGCATCTTTGGTTGCCATGAGAGATCCAACGCTGGCAGTTGAAGAAGGCATTTGGGATAAGAGTTTGTTTGCGTAAACAATAATTTCTGGCTTTGAACGATAGTTGCGATTAAGTCTAAAAACTGAAGCGTCTTCATATTTCTTTGTGAAATTTTCTAATGGTTTACTTGATGCACCCGCAAAAGTGTAAATGGTCTGAGCAGAATCTCCTACTACGCAAATATTTCGATTATCCCCAAGCCATAATTCTAATAATCTTTGTTGCAAGGGGTTAACGTCTTGGTATTCATCAACTGTTAGCCAGTGATAATTTTGATGCACTTCATCAGCTAAATCTTCGCTATCTTCTAAAACTGCCACAAGTAGAAGTAGTACGTCTTCAAAGTCAATTAAATTATTTTTATGTGTGAAATCGATATAAGCCTGATAAGCAGTTGCATGATCTGGGTTTGTGATTGAATCTGGATCTAGTCGATTGGTTTTTGCACTTTCAATTATTGAAATGTATTCTCTGATTGAACTTTTTGAACTTCCTAAACTTGTTTTCTCTAAAGCAGCAGCCAAGACTTTGAATTTATTTTCAATTACTTTGGGAATTTCTCCACCAATTGCTTTGGGCCAGAAATATTTTAATTGTCGAAGCGCTGCAGAATGGAATGTTCTGGTAGCGACATTTCTGATACCTAATGCTGAAAGTCTCAGTGACATTTCATCAGCTGCGCGAGTTGTGAAAGTTACGGCTAATACTTTTTGTGGATCATAAATTTTTTGATTACAACCATGAGCGATGCGATGGGTTATTGCTCTGGTCTTTCCACTTCCGGCTCCGGCATAAATTACAACTGGACCTTCTAATGCTTCAACAACTGCGCGTTGTGCAACATCTAGAGAATCAAGTGTTTGGCGTTGGCCAGGCATTTATAAACCTAGCTTCTCTTTCACCTGTCCCAAGGAAGGATTTGTTACAGCACTGCCATCTTCATAAACAACTGTAGGAACTGTTCTATTGCCACCGTTAACTTTCTCTACAAGAGCTGCCGCTTCGGCGTCGTGTTCGATATCAATTTCTGTGTAAGTAATTCCTTCGCGACCTAATTGCGCTTTTAATCTTTGGCAATAGCCACACCATTGTGTTGAATACATTGTTAATTGAGCCATGTTTTAATCCTCTCACGAAAGCATTTTGAGCACAAAATGGAGCGTCTTCTAGCCTGAAATGCTCTCTAGTAATACTTCAGGTGCAAGTAACTCTTTTGGTCGAGCAATTTCCATACTTGGGACATAAACAAAAGCAGCAGTAATTTGCTCAATAGGTGTACCCGTCATTTTCCACCACGCAAATCGATACCAAGCAAGCTGTAAATCATCAGATTTTCCAACAACGCCAGTTTTCCAATCAATTAATTCAATACCATTTTCGGTTTCAAAAACAGCATCAATTCTTCCTCTTAAAGATCTTCCTCCAATTGAAATATCAAAAGGCCATTCCAAAGCAAGTGGTTTCTTATTTGCCCAAGGCGAATCCAAAAATGAATTCTTCATTGTTTCTAATTGATCATCTGATATTAATTTCTCATCAGCTGCTCCTGGTAAATCAAGAGAATCAAGAAGGGCAGGCATGGCAAAGTGTTTTTCTATCCAAAAGTGAAATTGTGTTCCTCTGCGTGCTTGATCAATTGGTTTTGATGGCATCGGGCGAACTAGTTGTTTAGCAAATTCGTCTGGATCGCGCATTAATTTAATTGTTTTTGTGACGTTAAGAGTGTCAGGAATTGCCACACTTTTCTTAACTAGTTTTTCACTAGTGAGCTCAGTAATGAGTGATTCGATATCCTTATCCCAATTTTCTAGTAGTGTTATTTGTGTTTGAGACAAAGATGTTTCATCGACATCTGTTTGATTTTGAATATAATTAGCAAAATCTAATCTTCTATTTCTTGCTACCTGATCACCTTTAGGAGGCCAAATTGTGGGCATCATTTCATCCAGAGTCGGATTTTCCTCATGAGTATTTTCTGACCACTCAACAACTTGCCCATGGCCT
>Ga0209087_1000576_pt1 | contig 22946 bp, 17 predicted proteins | sample S_130805_EF_Meta_FD_187321 | JGI IMG/M metagenome (GOLD analysis project Ga0209087, IMG submission 187321) | Freshwater microbial communities from Lake Simoncouche, Canada to study carbon cycling - S_130805_EF_MetaG (SPAdes) (version 2) | ecosystem: Environmental > Aquatic > Freshwater > Lake ... | reverse complement strand
ACTATACAGCTAATTCAATACCAGGAGATAATGAATTTTTAGCTTACAATTTAGCAACAAATCTTTGGATTAATCAAACAGCTGAAGAAGCTGGGGTAGCCAATCTTTCAGGTGCTACATTTACTGGCAATGTTGCTGGTACTAATATAAGTCTTTCTGGCAATGTTAATGCTGCTACTGTCAATGCAACCACCCTGATTGGAAACACCAATGCTTCTACAATAACAACAGGAACTATTCCATCTGGAATCCTTGGAAATTCAACGGTATATGTTGGAACAACAGCCGTAGCACTTAATAGAACTACTGCATCACAAACACTAACAGGCGTATCCATTGATGGTAATGCTGGAACAGTTACTAATGGTGTTTATACAACTACCACGTCTCTTCCAAATGTTACCTCTGTAAATGGCACAACTATTCCAAGTGCTGCAACACTGCTTGACTCAACAAGCACACTTGATGCATCCAAACTTAATTCAAATACAGTAGTAACTCTTAATGCTACAAATGTTGCTGCAACAAATGTTAATGCTACAACTATTATTACATCTGGAGACATTGCGGTAAATGGTGGAGATATTACAACTAATCAAACTACCGCCACACTTTATAATACAACAGCAACCACAGTACACATTGGCAATGCAGCCAATGTTACTCTTGGAAACATAACTCACGCAGGAAACGTAACAGTTAATAATGACCTTGTTGTGTACGGAAACATTACTTTTAATAACGGAGCCAGTGAATTAAGTTCTACAACCATTCAGGTTGATGACACTTTGATATCTCTTTCAGACAGTAATCCTGCAGATACTTCAGATATTGGATTCTATGCTGGCTACAAGGTTTCAACAGTTGATTATCATACAGGACTTGTAAGAGATGCAAGTGATAAGGTTTGGAACTTATTTAGTAATGTTGCTCAACCAACAGGAACAGTTAATTTTGCAAATGCAGTATATGACACACTTAAACTTGGTAATTTAACAGCGGTATCAAATGTTAATGCTGCAACAGTTAATGGTAATGTAAATGCAAATACGATAACAGTTTATTCAATTTATGATGTTGGAACTAACAATAAAATTTATGATTCAGTAACAGATACTTTTGGTAGTGGTACTGGAGCAACAAAATTTTATGGTAATGGAGCTAGTTTAACTTCAGTTACTGCTGCAACTGCTACATCAGCAACTCAAGTAAATACTATTGCTAATACTACGGCTGCAACCTTCTACCCCACCTTTGTTGATGCAAACAATGGAACAACTGCGGTAGAAAATGTTTATACTGGAGCAGGTCTTAGTTTTAATCCATCTACAAATACTTTGACAACAACAAATATTGCAGCTACAACCATTAATGCTACTACAGTAAATGTTACAGGTCAACTAATTTCAACGGTAGCAACAGGAACAGCCCCACTATCAGTTACATCTACAACAATGGTTCCAAACCTTACTGCACAGGTTGCAACTCAAATAAGTACTACCGCTAATAATTCAGGCGGTGGTGTCGGATATTTAACTTTTGTAACTGCAAACACTTCTTCTACTCAGACTGTTTACACAGATACTGGTTTAAAATGGACTCCAGCTACAAATGCCCTGAGTGCTGGATACCTAACAGCAAGTAGCAATGTTACTGCAGGTGAAAATATTTCAGCAGTAAACTTTGTAAATAATGGTGCTCAACTAAATATTATTAGTACTGCATATCCTATGTATCTTGAGGCGGTAGATGGAATTACACTTTCTGGAAACGTAACATATAAAACACATACTGCTGGAACAAATAATAATCTTTTAGCTTCAACAGCTTACGTTGATTCAGCAGGTCTACAACTTAGATATTCAAATGCCGTTGCTGGAAGCAAAACTCTTAGTTTATCTAATCCTCCTGGTCTTGTTTTTGCTGTACTTGTAGGTGCTGGAGGAGGCGGTGGTGGAGGAGTTACTTCAGTTGCTGGAGGTGGAGGTGGAGCAGGAGCTATAGTTTCTGGATGGGTTCCTTATGTAACTGGAGCGTATGTGGCAGCAGGTGGAGCTGGTGGTCCTGGAACTGCTGGTAGCAATGGAGCTACAACAACATACTCCACTCTGATGGCTTATGGAGGATCTGGTGGAGGTGGAAATGGTAGTAGTCCAGACATTTTAGGTGTTGCATCTTCATACGGTGCAGGTGCTAGTGGTGGTGCTGGAGCATCTACAACAACTCAAGCTGGTGGAGCTACATCCACTTTTGTATATTCAATTGGTGGTGCTGGAGGTTCTGGAGCTGGTGTTTCAGTTACAAGTTCATTGACTAGTGCTGTAAATGCTACATCTGGTGGAGGCGGTGGTGGAATATTTAGTTCAAACGCCGCAGCTGGAAGTGCAACAGCTGGTGCTGGAGGTTCTGGTGCAGTTGGTGGTGGAGGTGGAGCAGCACTAATCACTTCTACCGCAAATGACGGTGCAGCAACTGCAGGTAATGGAGGTTCAAGTTATGCGTATTCTGGTGGCACAGGCGGAGCTGTAGCTACAACCACAAACGCTGCAAAATGGGCTAGTGGTGGCGGTGGTGCAGGAATTTTGGGTGCTGGAACTAATGGAATAGGAAGCACAATTACTCGTCAAGACGGTGGGAATGGTGGTCTTGGCGGTGGCGGCGGCGGTGGTGGAGCTGGTGTTTCTAATGGTGGAGCTGGTGGAGCTGGTGCTCTCCTGATATACTGGTAATATGCACAAAGCACAAATTGTACCCAAAGGTATGACACTCCGCCATACTATTTCTACCGCTGGAAACTTTACGGTTACTGCTGCTACATCTCCTGCACCAGAATATGTTTTTGCTATTCTTGTTGGTGGAGGTGGAGCAGGAGCAAATGCTACTGGTACAACCGCAGGTGGCGGTGGCGGTGGTGGTGCTGTTGTTTTTGGAATGGTCCCATTTAGCACTTCTGGATCAGTTGGTATTTACGGAATTCCAGGAGCTTCTAGTGGTGGACAAACAACATACTCTACATTAATTGCTAGTGGTGGTGGTACTGGTGGTATTGGAAATACAATTGGTAATTCTGGAACTAATGGATCAGGGTCTGGAGGATCTGGTGTTACTACCGCAAACGTAACATTTTCTCCATCAACAAGTTTTATGTATAGCATTGGTGGTCGAGGTGGTCAAGGATTCTATACCGCAACAGCTGGTGCATTGATACAAGGTGGATATGGAAATGTTGATTTTTATCAAACAGTAACTTCTGGTGGGGGTGGAGGAGCGGCTATATCTGCAGGTACTTCATCAACTGTTGTAATTGGTGGTCCAGGTGGGAATGGAACTTTTACTGGCGGTGGAACTGGTGGATCAGTAACGTCAAGTGCAAGTGCAGGTGTTGGTAGTGCTTGCGATAATTATCCTGGTGGTAATGGCATATATGCTGGAGGAGGATATAATACAGTATCTGGTTCTGGATATAAGTCAGCAGGTGGTTCAGGAGGAGGTGGAGTTTTAGATGTTGGAGTAACTGCAACTTCACGTAACGGTGGAGCTGGTGGACTCGGCGGAGGCGGTGGTGGCGGCGGCGGCGGAGGTGCTGGAGCTGGTACTGGAGTTGGTGGAGCTGGTGGAGTTGGAGCTGTGCTAATATACTATTAGGAGATAATATGACAAATTTTGCGGTAATTAGTAAAAATGACTCTATTGTAAGAGCTGTTTATGTAGCAAATATAATAGAAGACATTAACGAAGATCCAGAAACTGTAATTGAAGTTACAGAAGAAACTGGACAAGCAGGTATTGGATTTACTTGGAATGGATCTGAGTTTATAAATCCAGAGACAGGCACAAAATACAAATAAAGAAAAAGCCAGGAAATTAATCCTGGCTTCTCTTTTATTTCTTTTTAGCTCTAGGCTTCGGCTTAGGGCTTTCTGGTTCTTCTACTTCAACCTTATCTGCAGTTAGCATAATTTGGTGAGCAAACTTACCATTAAAGATGTACTCTCCTGCGTGAACAATTTGTACCCAAGGTGCAGCAAACACTTCTCCACCAAGTTCACGGTATTTACGGCAGAAGTGATAATCCTCTGAAAGCAAGATACCATCTTCAGTAATGCTAGTAGCAAAGTACTCAGTCACCATTTGAGAAGCATCAAATGCACCAGTAGATGTATTAAGCATATACTGTGGACAGTGTGGCTTCATCATCTCAAAGACCTCCTTCTTGATGAATAGCATTCCAGTACCAACTTCAGTTACAGGAACTGGCTCATTAAGTTTAAACGTAGTTTCGCCAGGCAGCATATTCATTGCAAAGAATCCAGAGTAATCTGCAAGATTCTCTTTACCGCCAATGGCAGCCTGTCGTACCTGTTCCCAGTTAATGTTTTTCATTGGGTAGATAGCACCAATAACTTTTTTGTCAGACTCAATCATCCCAATAACATCCATATGATTAAATCCTTCATCGGCATCAATGAATAGTAGTGCGTCAGCACCAGATTTTTCAAACTCGTAAACTAGGTTATTTCTAGCACGAGTAATAAGGCTTTCGTTGTAGATCTTTGAAAAGGATACTTGATACCCCTTTCGTGCAAGCTCAAAGGTTAGAGCCATTAGACCGTCAACGTAAACACCTTTGCAGTTTCCCCCATACATTGGGGTAGCAATATGTAAATGCATTGTCTCTCCATCTGTTGTATGTAATATTATTATACCAGAAAACTCCCAGTATGATAAACTTAGTTAGGAGAAAAATGACTAATTTATATGCAGATGCAATCTTTTCAGAAAATCCTACAGCACTGTGGGCATTAGATGATAATCTTTCTGTTGCATCCCTTTCAGATATTTCTGGAACAATTGCACTTAGTGCATATGGAACACCAGCATATGTTTATGGGTCCGAAAGAAACCAAGGTTACTATATTGGAACATCTTCAGCCACCAATACTTTAAAGGCTAGGGCATCTGGAGTGCCAATGGTTTATGGTGCAACTAACATCACTAGCCTTGACACCAACTCAACAAAGCCATCATTAATTATTCCTGGACTTGGATTTTTAAATGAAGACGGTAAAAATAAAAGATTAAGTCTTGAAGTATGGCTAAAAGCATCAGCATCTGCACATATCCCAAGAAGAATTATTGGTCCAATTACTGGAGATAATGGTTTATACATAAATGGTCAGTTTATGTCATTAAAAATTGGCGATAAAATTGGTTCTCATTATGTTGGTGAATGGGGAAGACCAATGCTTATTCACATTTATTACACAGGAACTTCTGCTGGAGTTCTTTTAAATGGAGAATCAGTTATTTCAATTGACTATGATTATAGGGACATAGAGTTTCCAACAAAGCTTAATGGATCATCAAAAGATCAAGACTGGATTGGCTTTTATGCATACGACGATGTTGTGCCAATGCAGGTAGACTGTGTTTCTTTATATCCATATCAAATCTCAGTAGATAAAGCAAAATTGCATTTTGTAAAAGGACAATCTGTAGAGTCTCCAGAAGTTAAAAATACATCGTACTTTGACGTTCCTATGGTTGTTGATTATCAAATGTCAAAGTATGCAAACAACTATATTTATCCTGGAAATGGTAGATGGAAGAACGGCATAATAAATAATTTATCTACAGAAAATAATGTTTTATCTGCACCAAACTATAAGTTACCAGAACTAGTTCTTGAAGATGGATACCAAACACTATCAACCTGGAATAGACTACAAAGAGAGTTAGTCGGACAATCAGATACAACAACACTGTCAACTGGTGAGGTAATGGATAATGAGGTATTTTTTAGAATAGCCCCAGATAATATAGACAATACATCTACAGCATATAACTATGGAGGGTATTTATATTTCGATAGCTTTAATGTTTTACAAGATCCAACTAAAGCAATTTATGGAGTATTCTCTGTATCTTCTGTAACTGCAACAATTGACACACCACCATATTATGATGAACTACTTTTTAGAATTACAAACTCCTCTAATGAATATTTTGAGGCAGTGATAAATGCTAATGACATTATTTATCGTTTTGTTTCTCCAACAGGAAATATTACCATTAGCAAAGAAAATGTTGTTACGGCTAATATAAAGTTTGTTGCTGGTATTAATATAGACGCTTTTATTGCACAACAGAATAATCAACAAATTTCTAGATTTTTTAATAACTCAGCAGATCTAAAAGTTTTTCTTGGAGGTCCAGGAAACTTTAATGCAAGAGATAATAGTACTCCAAAACTTTTTCGTGGAAATATTTATAAATTTGGTTTTATGAATCAAAATAATCTTAATAAACTGTTAGCAGAATTTACCGATGGTCTTGCAGATAATGATAATATTCCTGCAACATTTGACATTCATTTTGCAAGCTATACCCTCATTGGAGTAAACACTCTAAACTCATTCAGCCTTGATATAGCTGTAAATGGAACTTGGAAAGATTACATATCACTAAGTCAACTTGATAAACAAACTATTAGAGATTCTAATGGAAGTATGGCATCTTCTCTAGATTTTATTCAGTTTAATATAGATGTTCCAGAACTTGCAGATGTTACAAATTCACCAATAAGAACATATGTAGAGTTTTCAGAAATAGCAACCTCTGTTGTATCTGCAAATCAAATAACAAAAACAACAAATGCTGTTCAAACAGACTATGAAATACAACCAGATGCAGATGATAGCTGGGTAAATAAAAAATATGAACTAGTTAATAATACTGTTGTTTATTTACCAACTGTAGGATTTAATAGTTATTCAGATCTTGGATTAGTTACACATATAGAATTTTATATTCCTGGAATTATTAGAAATCCAGCAAAAATTAAAATGCTTCATATTGCGTCACAAGCTCTAAACTATTCTGGAGTGAGTACCCCTATTGGTACAAGATTTGGAAAAGATATTTATTCATTTGGAACAACCAGCAGCGTTAGAGACTATTCCAAAAAGAATCCTTATACAATATATAAAAATACAACACCATATCTATACCTTACAAAATATAGTGGTATTAAGCTAGTTGGTGCTACACCAGATGCCACCAGAGGAATTGAAATTCCAATTAATCCATTTGGAAGAAGTTACTATAAGGTTAGTGTTATTGAGGCATCTGTTATGTATGAAAAACCATTTACCCTTAATACTGATGTAGAGCTTTTTAGAATTAAATATAAAGGCGATACCATTATTATTTATGCAGCTTATACTAGTTCAAACTATGCAGAATTAACAGCAAAGAGATTAAGCGACAATGAACCCCTTAGTACAGGATTAACACCAACTGTTGAGTTTTTTGTTAATGGTGTACAAGATTCAACAATCAGATATGGTGAGTGGAATATGATCGGTATTCTATTTAAAAATCTATTAAATTTTAGTGGTGCTTCTACTGGAAATCTTAAACATAGAATAGATATAACTGGCTCATTTATTGTGAATAATATTTCAGATTATCAAATTGATGAAGCAGCAGAAAATAATAACTATAGCTTTAATTATTGGTCAACTATTAAAACAAAAACCTGGACACAAACAAAAGCTCTTGGAACTTGGGATAATGTACGCATTAGTAGTACTAGTGCAGAGGTAATTAAACTAGATGCCGCCGCTATTTATAATTCATATCTTGGAAATAGCAGGATATCTGGAAGTGATGATAGCTATATCCTTAATATTGATCAACAAGACTATTCTGTTTATAGTGGCATTAGGTCGTCAATAATTAGGGTCAATCCTCTATAATATGGTATACTGGTGGTTATGGAACAGGAAAAAATAGATCCAATTGAGGAAGCCCTTGGCAAAGCAAGACTAACAATAGTCAAAGAAGACTATTCAGATTTTGGTACATATATTTGGGTAAAGGCAAACGGCAAGCCATTCACTGACGGAGATAACAATGTTTTATCTATTGAGTCAATGAAGAATGACCACGAACGTGTAAAGAAACTTATGGATGCTGCTGCATACTACGGTGAGGCAGAAGGACAAGCAATCTTTTATCCAAATACACGACAGATTTCAGATGAAACACATTCAGAACAAATTGATCGTATGAAGCAGGGATTCATTCCAAATATGAATGACCTTGGAGCAGTAATTGCGGCAAAACAAACTCTAGATCTTTACGGAGATGAAGACTAATGAGTGAAGAGCCTATGGAATATATTATTCGTGCCAAGATGGATAGTCTTGCAGAAGAAGAAAATACTTTTAAAGCACAAGATCCATTTATTAAAGATTGGGACGGTATCAAGTCGCTTGCTGGTTTAAATGCAAACTTTAAGCGTCGTGCTACAAGAATGGCAAAAGCTGTAGATGTAACACCAGCATACCTTGACAGTGCAATGGCTACAAGTTCTGGTATAGACGGAGCACGTTCAAAAGAAATTAATCCTGGAACTGTATACCATAATGGCTACGGACTCTTTGATGTTATCACGCCACCCTGGAATCTTTATGAGCTTGCAAATTACTATGATACATCATTTGCTAATCACGCTGCAATTGATGCAAAGGTAGAAAACATTGTTGGTCTTGGCTATGACTTCCAACCAACAAAGAGTACTATGTTTGCAATTGAAGGCTCAACAGATTCAGCTGCAGAAAAAGCACGTAAACGAATTGAACGTGCAAGAATTGCAATGCGTGAATGGCTAGAAGATCTCAATGATGATGATTCTTTTACAAACACTATGATGAAGTTTTATACAGATGTTCAAGCTACAGGAAATGGATACCTTGAAATTGGTCGCACCGTAAAGGGTGAGATTGGTTATATTGGTCATATCCCTGCAACAACAATGCGTGTCCGTAGACTAAAGGATGGCTACGTTCAGATTATCGGTAACAAGGTTGTCTACTTCAGAAATTTCGGGGCAGTTAACCCAAACCCAGTAACTGACGATCCTCGTCCAAATGAGATTATCCACTATAAGGAATATTCTCCACTCAACACATACTACGGAATCCCAGACATTATGTCTGCAATCTCTTCTCTTCACGGAGATCAGCTTGCCTCACAATACAACATTGACTACTTTAGCAATAAGGCTGTTCCTCGTTACGTTGTAACCCTTAAAGGTGCAAAGCTATCAGATGATGCGGAAGATAAGATGTTCCGCTTCTTGCAAACAGGTCTAAAAGGTCAGTCACACCGAACACTTTATATTCCTCTACCTGGAGACTCAGAAACAAATAAAGTAGAGTTTAAGATGGAGCCAATTGAAAATGGCGTACAGGAGGCATCCTTTAATCAGTATCGTGTTCGTAATCGTGATGATATTCTTGTTGCTCATCAAGTTCCTTTGTCAAAGATTGGTGGCGGAGATGGTGCAAGTATTGCTGCTGCTCTTGCTCAAGATCGCACATTTAAGGAACAGGTTGCACGACCTGCACAAACTAATCTTGAAAAAGTTCTTGGTAAAATTATCAAAGAGAAGACAGATATTCTTGAGCTTAAGTTTAATGAGCTAACACTTACAGATGAAATTGCACAGTCACAAATTCTAGAGCGTTACGTTAAAATGCAAATTCTTACTCCTAATGAGGCTCGTGAGAAACTTGGTCTTAGTCAGCGACAGGATGGCGATGCAGTTTTTCAAATGACTTCACGTCAGGCAACTGATGCTCGTGCAAACACATCACAGAACAGACAGCGTGATGTACAACGTACAAATAATAATTCCGATAGCCCATCAACTAACACTGGAAGAAATGCACAGGGCGAAGGAAGAGCGTCTCAATAATATGTTATACTAAATGTAACAACAATATAACATTGTTGTAAAAAACGGTATATAATTAATTAATATGACTATTTCTAAAGCCCAGTGGCATTCTGAAGGCGACAACGTTCGCCTATCAATGCCGTTCTCAAAAGTAGATGCAGAACGTCGCATCGTTTCTGGTTTTGCTACATTAGATAATCTAGATAAGCAAAACGACATTGTTGTTCCAGAGGCATCGGTTAAAGCTTTTGAAAAGTTCCGTGGTAACATTCGTGAAATGCACCAACCAAAAGCTGTAGGCAAAATGGTATCATTCAAAGAAGACAAGTACTTTGATCCAGAAACAAAGAAGTTCTATTCAGGTATCTATGTCTCAACATATATTTCAAAGGGTGCTCAGGATACTTGGGAAAAAGTTCTTGATGGAACACTCTCAGGCTTCTCAATTGGTGGCAAAATGAATAAGTGGGACGATGCCTTTGATGAGAAGATGGATACCACTATACGTATTATTAAAGACTATGACCTTGTAGAACTATCACTAGTTGATACCCCTGCAAATCAGTTCGCAAATGTTTTGTCTGTCGAAAAGGTAGACGGTATTGACGTAATCAAGGGAGATAGCGTGGACCTAGAAATTGAAAATGTTTTCTGGGATGAAGCAAACGGTATTGTTATGCTTTCAGAGAATGAATCAGAACTCAGCCCTACAACTGGTGCTGAGATGAAAAACATCGGCTTTGTAGAAAAGTCAGATGCAGAAAAACCAGAAATGGTGAAGTTCTTAGTAGATAGTGCTAAAGGCATTAATACTTCTAAGATAACTAAGGAGGTAAGTCCTATGACTGATGAAGTAAATGAAACAGTCGCTGAGACAGTAGAAGAAGTCGCTGTCGAAGCTGAGGTCGCTCCAGAGGCAGATGTTGAAGTAGCAGAAGAGGCAACAGAAGAGGTTGCAGTTGAAGAAACTGTAATCGACGAAGAAGTTGCTGAAAAAGTTGATTCAGTATCAACATCAGACGAGGTTCTTGTAGAAGCAGTTGCTGAAATCAAGGATACCGTTACAAAAGCCTTTAGCGATCTAACAGCAGTTGTTCAGGCACAAGCCGAACAAATTGCACAATTAAGCAAGTCAATTGACTCTGTAAAAAATGAGGTAACAGAGGCAAAGGGCGAGTTTAACGAGTTTGGAAAGAGAGTTGACGCTGTTGAGGCAGATACCGCTTTCCGCAAGTCTGGCGATCTTGGCGAGATCGTACAGGAAAATCAATCAGATAAGATTGAGAAATCCCTATGGGACGGACGTTTCCTCAAAACTGCCGATCTATTCAAATAAAAAATCACTTAGGAGGTGACAAAAATGTCGGAAGAGATTATTAAAAATTATCCAGGTGCAACACCAGTAAACGGTGAAGGAGCATTCGCATCTGGAGGAGTTGGTGGTGTTACAAACCCTGGTGCAACAGCAGCAGGAAACATCCCAACCGCAAACTTTGGTGTTACAACTGGTCCAAACGCCGTAACTCCTTCGGGTGATGCTGGTGGCGGTATTCTACAGCCTGAACAGGCTCGTAGATTTATCGACTATGTTTGGGACGGAACTGTTCTCGCTAAAGATGGTCGTCGTGTCACAATGAGAGCCAATACAATGGAGCTCGAAAAGGTCAATGTTGGAGAACGAGTTATTCGTGCTGCAAATCAGGCTAACGCGACATACACAAACGCAGGTGCAACCTTTGCTAAGGTTGAACTAACAACAAAGAAGCTTCGCCTTGACTGGGAAGTTTCTGCTGAGGCATTAGAAGACAACATTGAAGGTGCAGCCCTTGAGGACCACCTTGTTCGTCTAATGACCAACGCATTCGCAAACGATATTGAAGACCTTGCCATCAATGGTACAGGTACTGGAGGTAACGCATTCCTTAACATTATGGAAGGCTTCGTTCGCAAGGTTCGTTTCGGTGGAGATGCTCACGAGTATTCTGCAACTGTTACAAGCAACAACTGGACTCCAGAGGTTCTTCAGGGAGTAATTAATGCACTCCCTCGCAAGTACCGTGCTCTCAAGACAGGTCTTAAGTTCTACACAGGAACTGAGGCTTTCCAGGGCATCGTTGCAAAGAATGGAACAATTGGAACCAACATCTGGTCAGAAAACTACAAGAATACATATCTTGATGGAACTGATCAGGTTCTAGGATCTGCTCGTACCACTCGTGTACTTGGCGTTCCTGTAATGGAGGTTCCTTACTACCCAACAGGGTATATTGACCTCACATTCCCTTCAAACCGTATTTGGGGTTTCCAGAGAGATATCACTGTAAACCGTCAGTACGTTCCCAAGAAGGATACAATCGAATACACCGTATTCGTTCGTTTCGGACTTCAGTGGGAAGAAGAGGATGCTGTAGCTTGGGTTGATAGCGACAGCCAGGATTCAAGTTCATAATTTGGGTTCGAATTAGGGAGGCAGGGATTTCGGTCCCTGCCTTTCTTACTATCTGATATAATTATTTAAGGAGGTTTCAAATGTCAAATGAAACAATTATCGAAACAGTCGAAGAGACAGTCGAAGAAGCATCAGAAACAATTGAACAAATAACAGATAATTCTGTTGAAGCGGTAGAAGAATCAATTTCAAACTTAAAACAAAAATCAAAGGGCATTCCAGAAACAGATGATGAAAATATAATTGGATCATCTCGCACAACTGCCAAAGGTGGCAAAAAATCTGGATCAATTACAGAAACAGACAATGGAGCTATTGGCTCAGGAGCTGCGGCTAGATCGCCAAAAGTAAAAGCAGTAGAACCTAAAGTTGTTAAAAAAGAAACAGTAGCACTATTCTCTACACGAAATGTCTTGTGGGAAGGCGTAGGGGAAATTAAAAAAGGGTACAATATCGTAGACAAAGCAGAGTCTGTACAATGGCTTAAGCGTGATCACGTGCGTACCGCAACCCCAGAAGAGGTTGCAGAGGAGTACGGAGTTTAATGGAACTATTGAGATTATCACCATATATTAGCGTTGGGTTTACATATACTATCCCAGCGACTTATACCAGTAATGAGGTGTTTACAGCAACTATTACTGACCTGGTAGATAACTCAGTTTCTACACAAACCGTTACAAATAAAGCTGCGTATGTTTGGAGCATCACTCTTCCAGCAAAGTATGACAATGATTATAATGTAGTTATTAAGGATGCATCTGGAGATATTTTACAAGATGAATCTTATCAAGTACGCAGACCATATGTTGATCCAAACACTCTTGCAGATACAGCAACAGACATTGCTACTAAAACAGAACACGAAGAACTTGCAAGAGCAGTTATTGATGCAGTAATTCCTCAAGGATTTTACTACGAAAAGAAAACGCTAGAGGTTGTTGGACTTGGTGCAGACTATGTTCCAGTGTGGGATGATGTTAAAAAAGTTCTTAAAGTATACGAAAACAATGTGCTTATTTATAATTCATCAAATCCAACAGCATATGAAAAAAACTTTGAAATAACAGCAGACGGTACAGCTATAACTCAAACATATGTTGGAACATTAAATAGGTACGAAGGTGCTGCACTTATTCTACCTGCTGGCGGTACAGACTATATTAGCAATGATACAACTTATTTTGGTATATTCTCAACCACATTTGACTATAAATTTGAGGTAGAGTTTGGACACAAGTTTGTTCCATCAGATATTGCTCGTGCAACAAAACTACTAATCACTGATATCGAATGTGGACAGCTTGATTACTATAAGCGTTATGTAACAGCCTATAATACAGACCAGTATAAGCTACAGTTTGATAAGCAGTCATTTGAAGGAACAGGTAATATTCTTGTAGACAAAATACTTTCTAAGTATGCTAAGTCAATTACAAGACTAGGGGTGCTGTAATGTCTATTTGCGAAACCCCAGACTTTATGTTCCCTATGATGGCAGATGTTTTTTATCCAATTATGGATACAACTGCTTATGGAAATATTACTAAAAGTTGGGTATTAGACAAAACAATTGTTTGTTCATTTAATGAAGCTGGAGTTTCATATAAAGAAGATATTAAACCAGATCCAGACATTAAAACTGATATGCTACTACTTGGTAGAGTAAAAAAAGATATACGTATCTCAAGCCTTAATGCAAAGAATGCAGCAACAAATATTGTTATAAGTAACATTCGTGATCAATCTGGTAATCCAATTTATCTAGAAACGTCTGGACCAAGAAATGGTAAATCAACACTTTTTGAAATTGCAACTCAAGCACCATTTGTTAATCCATTTGGGACAGTAGAGTACTACAAGGTAGTCCTACGCCGCTCTGAAAACCAGGGGGCGGATGTATAGTGAGAGTAACATTTGATAATAAAACATTTGAAAAAGAGATCAATAACATTATGGAGTATTCAATTGGGTTTGCCGAAGGTATTCAAAGAGGCAAAAAGCAAATACTAACATCAATAGGTAAAGAAGCAATAGAGCTTATTAAACGATATATTGATTCATCAGCACGAACAAACCCTGCAGTGCTTCATCACGTCTATGAATGGAACCAGGTTGGGAGTCCAGCAGCCAGACTATATGACATTGATTATACTGTTTCAGGTCTAGGACTTTCTATTAAATCCACATTTAGACAGTCAACATCTGTTAAAGAAGGATCAACTACACCATTTTATGACAAGGCAAGAATTATTGAAAATGGAATTTCAGTAGTAATAAAACCAAGGAAGTCTTCAGTGCTTACTTTTAATGATGGTGGAGAACAGGTTTTTACAAAAAATCCAATTGTTGTGGATAATCCAGGTGGTCTAGCAGCACAAGGTGGATTTAATAAAATCTTTGATTCATTTTTTAATAATTATTTTACCCAAGCCTTTATTAGATCTAGTGGAATAATAAAGTATTTAGAAAATCCAACTACATATAAAAAGAATTTAGGTGCTGGGAAACGTGGAGGAAGATCAGTAGGAATTTCAACTGGCTATACTTGGGTAGCAAACTTAGGAGCTAAAGCATAATGGCAATATATTATCCACCAATTTTTATTAATAAATACTTACAAGAAAAACTTGCAAGTAGAGGATTTGGGGCTGTTCCAATGTTTCCAACATATCCAAGTGATTTTAGTGTTGCAGAAAACTTCAGTCTTGATGTTTTAACATCTGGTGGTACTTCAAGATATAACTTTCAGGGACAAGCTGCGGTATTTGATAGGATGTTCAAGATGCGTAGAACACCATTCCCATACATTAAGTGCGAACAGCTACTATACTACTTCTATGCACTTACAGAAACAGCTGTAGTTAATTTGATTGAAATGACACAAGAGATTCAAGATCTTCTTGATAGCGGAGATGATTCAGCAAAAGACTTAAATGCTTGGATTGCTTTAAAAGCAAATGGAACAGTAACTGTTGATGGTGTTACTCACAATAAAGTTACCTTTGATGGAACAGATTTTCTTATGCCATATTTTCATTCAATTAAAATTTATCAGCTTGAAGAAACTCGTGATATTATAGATTTTGGAACAGCTCGCACTTATGCAGGAAATAAAATAATTATTGACTATGACTGGCACAAATCTGATTCATTTGCATAATAACCGTATATAATTATAAAGAGGAAACTTCGCCCTACTATTCTATAAAAAGAAAGAGGTGAAATAATTATGGCAGATTATAAAAGAGGTACAAGTGCTAACATCATCGTTGGTGCAGCAGCACTTTTCACATTCGAAGACGGTCCAATCGGTCAGAACACAAGTGGTGGTATTACCAACGCTCAAGCTGAAATCGATATGCCCGACTTTGTAAAGAACGTTGCATATAATACAACACTCACAAACGATGTTGATTTCCGCAATGTTGGTTACACAATGAATGGTCTTGAAATTGTATTCCAGCCTGACTTCGGTGAAGTACAGGTTGATCAAGTTCTTGACGTTGCCAAGCTTTACAAGCAGGGTATGCAGGTTAATCTTAACACTGCATTCGCTGAAGCAACACTTGACAATCTATTGTTCGCTATTGCTGGTCAAGCAACCGATCTAAAAGGTGGATTAACTCCAGATAATGGTTTTGACAACAGTGCTTCAGGTTTCGGTGCATTTGGTGCATACGGTTACAAGGGTGACCGTGTACTAAACCTTAGTGCAGGAAACATTGGTGAGTGTCCAGTTGAGCGTGGTCTCGTTGCTGTTGGTCCAGGTACAGGAGACTGTGCAGCTGGTTCATCCATCGAACGTGTCTATGTTGCATACCGTGCTCTTTCAATTGAAAGTGTTACAGTATCAGCCAAGCGTGATGAAGCTACAATGTTTGAGGTATCATTCAGACTTCTTCCCAATGACAATGCGTCATACGGTAAGATTGTAGACCGCACACTAGCATCATAATTTAATACAATCAGAACTGCTCAGGGTTTCGGCTCTGGGCAGTTTTGTTTTTGGTACAATAGATGTATGGCAACAGAAATTTATGAATCAGGAACGATACATTTAATAGATGGTACAGAACTATACATAACACCATTAAAGTTAAAATACCTTAGAGAGTTTATGAAAGTATTTGAAAAGGTCAAGGTAGCAAAAAATGATATGGAGGCAATCTCTGCATTAGCAGAATGTGCAAAAGTATGTATGAAACAATTTTATCCATCTATAAAAACAATAGAAGACTTAGAAGATAGTCTTAACCTACCAGCTATTTATGAAGTATTAGATATTTCAGCTGGAATTAAAATTAATGGCGATGATGAAGAAGAGCCAGTAAAAGATCAAGCAGTAGAAAGCGGATCCACTTGGGACAGCCTTGACTTAGCAAAACTAGAAGCAGAAGTATTTCTTTTGGGAATATGGAAAGATTTTGAAGAACTTGAGTCATCAATATCAATGCCAGAACTAGTATCTATTTTAAACATAAAAAGAGATCTTGATTATGAAGAAAAAAGATTTTTTGCAGGTATCCAGGGAGTAGACCTTGATAAAGAAAGTGGTAGTCAGGACCTATGGGAAGAAAAGAAAGCAAAGTTCTTTAGTGGTGGAATGACTAGTGATTCAAATGATGTAGTGGCTCTCCAAGGACCTAACGCTGCAAATGCAGGTTTTGGAATTGGTATGGGCTTAAGTTATGAAAAACTAGTCGAAAACTAAACGCCTTCTGTGATATAATTTAATAAGCCTAACAAGGAGGAAAAAATGGCAACAACAATTAATGAAGCAACAGACATTGTACTAATTGACGGTACAACTATTACCGTTCGCCCACTCAAGATTTCACTACTTCGTGAATTTATGAAAAAGTTTGAAGGCATTGCAAAGGTAGCAGAAGATAATGAGAAGTCAATGAATCTTCTTATGGAATGTGTACAGATTGCAATGAAGCAGTACAAGCCAGAAATTTCAGGAGATATAGCTGCTCTTGAAGACAACATTGATTTACCAACAGTTTATCAAGTTGTGGAAGCCGCATCAGGAGTCAAACTCTCAGATGCACTTGGCGTTAGCTAAATTTAAAATAGAGGTGTAAATGAATGGCTGACGATGTAACTGCTAATATTGGCGTAAATGTAAATACGTCGGATGCCATTTCATCAATCAAAAGACTGCAACGAGAAATTGCAGTTTTCAATGCACAACTTGCCAATGGAAGTAAGACTGCAGCAAATAAAGCTGCAAATCTAAACCAAGAGTTAATTAACTCGGTTAATTCCACTGGCAAGTTTGCTGCATCTATGACGAATATTAAGTCCTCTACAGAAGCATTCTCAACTGCTCTTGAAAAGAACAAGCTTTCTATGGGGCAGTATTTCCGTTATTCAATGGGATCAACTCGCACATTTGGAAACTTCTTTAAAAAAGAATTTAGCACAATTCAAAAGGTAGCAATTGAACGTGTTAAAGACTTGCAAACACAATACATATCTATGGGTCGTGATGCTAACGGTGCATTAAAGGCTATTAAGATTAGACCTCTTGCTCTTGATATGCAAGACTTTGCTACAAAAACAATGGTTTCTGCACAAAAAATGCAGATAATGAATCAGCTAGTCAAGCAGGGTTCTACACAACTTCTTAACTGGGGTAAGAATACACAATGGGCTGGTCGTCAGCTTATGGTTGGTTTTACAATTCCACTTACAATGTTTGCAGCTGCTGCCGCTAAATCTTTTATGGATATTGAAAAACAGATTATCAAGATCCGACGTGTTTATGGTGACTTTGGCACAACTGTTGAAGAAACAGACACAATGATTGAATCTATTAGGTCTCTTGCAGGAGAGTACACAAAGTATGGCGTTGCTGTTAAGGATACTCTAAACCTTGCATCAGAAGCTGCAGCTATGGGTAAGACTGGTGCAGATCTTCTTGGACAAGTTGCACAGGCAACTCGTCTTGCAGTTCTTGGTAACGTAGAGCAAACACAAGCTCTTGAAACAACGGTATCCCTTACAAATACATTTGGTACTGCAACCGACAAACTTGCTAGAAAAATTGACTTCCTTAACGCAGTTGAAAACCAGTCAGTAACATCTATTGAGGATCTTACAATAGCTATTCCAAAGGCTGGTCCAGTAGTTCAGCAACTTGGTGGAGATGTTGAAGATCTAGCCTTCTTCCTTACAGCAATGAAGGAAGGTGGTATTAATGCTTCAGAAGGTGCTAACGCACTTAAATCAGGTCTTGCTGCCCTCATTAATCCAACTGGCAAAGCAAAAGAAATGCTTGCTGGGTTTGGTATTAATATTGAAAATATTGTTAATTCAAATAAAGGAGATATCAAGGGGCTTGTTATTGATTTTGCATCAGCACTCGATACCCTTGACCCACTTAATCGTGCTCGTGCCATTGAGCAACTATTTGGTAAGTTCCAGTTCTCACGTTTATCCACACTATTCCAAAACGTAATTGGCGAGGGTACACAGGCTCAAAGAGTCTTAGAGCTAACCTCAGCAACCACACAAGAGCTTGCAATCCTATCTAAGCGAGAACTTAGTAAGATTGAAAACACTACAACTTATAAATTTGAAAAAGCATTTGCAGACTTCCAGGCAGCAATTGCCCCAGTAGGGGAAGAGTTCCTTAAATTGATTACCCCTGTTATTGAGTTTGGAACAAAACTTCTTCAACAGTTTAATGGTATGGATGCTGGTGTCAAGCAGTTTGTTGTTGGACTTACAGTAGTTCTTGGTGGAATATTCCCAGCACTACTTATGACTGTTGGTCTATTTGCTAACGGTATTGCTAACATTCTTAAGCTTGTTGGTGCTGCCAGTATGATGTTTAGAAAAACATCTGGTGATGCTAGTATTCTTGGTAATCAATTTGAATATATGACACAAAGCGAAATTCACGCAGCCGCTGCCGCAGCTTCCCTTGATCAAGTTCACTCTAAACTACATCAAACATTTACAGCTGAAAAGGCTGCAGTAGATGCACTAACAACTGCATACCAAAGAAACATTGCTGCTCAAAAGGGTGCAGGGGCTGGTGGAGCAGTAGGACGTAGACCAAAGCCAGGCAAGTTTGCAAGTGGTGTAGTTTCTGTTGGTGGTCCAAAGGGTGCTGGAGATGTTATTCCTGCAATGCTTTCTCCAGGAGAATCTATAATTCCTGCAGCAATGACAAAGAAATATGCCCCACTTATTAAAGGTATGGTTGCTGGAAATATTCCTGGATTTGCAGGTGGAGCATTTAATGTATTCTCAAATGCAACTGGATTCTTATCACAAAGAACAAATAAACAACTTACAGCAGAGGGTAAGAATTCTGGGGTAGATGCTAAAGCTTTAGCTTCAGAAATTAGAACAGTTGGAGGAGGAAAGGGAGCATTTGCCTCACCAATAGTTAGACAAATTGTTACAGAAATGGGTCTTGCTACAACTGAAAAAGATATTCAAAAATTAATGAAGGGTCCAGAAGGCAAAAACATTAGAGCACTTGCTCAAAACATTACTGGTGGAATTGCAGGTGCAGTTGCACAGCAAGGCGGAAGAATAAGCGACTCGGACCTAGCTAGGATTTCTCAAAGAGAGGTAACTAAGGCAACAACTGGAACAAAATTTGCGGCAGCTGCAAAAACAGTTATGACAAGAAAAACTTCTTTTGCACAAGAGGGAGTTGGAAATAGAAAATCATTAATTAGCGGAATGCCTTGGTATGGAGCTGGAGCAACACAAAGAAAACGAGATGTTGCTATGGGTCGTGAAATATCTGGTAATCAATCATTTACAGATACTGGACTTGCAAGAGCACACCTTACTGAAATGAAAAAAATGACTTCTGCTGAAATAAAGCAGTATTTAGCTCAAAATAAACTTAAGCCATCAGATAGCGTTCTTAGACTTATAGATGCAAAAGAAAGTAAAGAAGCAAAAACTTCTGCAGGTAGAATAAAGTCAGATACAAGAAGAACATCAAGCAAGCCACGTGCAAGCAAAACTGGACAGGCTGCAAGAAACTCCAGGGGAGTTGTTTCTAGATCTGGAAATCAATTTTATTCAACTGACCCAACGACTGGCAAAAAAACAAGACTTTCAAATGCAGCAGGGCAGCAAGCAATGTCTGCACAAGAAAAACGTGACCAACGTAATGCACAACGTAGAGAACAGTATGCTGCACAAAAATCTGCTGTTGCTCCAGCACCACAAAAACCAGGCATAGGTTCACGTATTGCTAGTGGAGTTAAGGGTATGGGCGGTATGGGCGTTGGTATGGGACTTGCTATGGCTGGTGGAGCTGTTGCTATGGTTCCTGGTCTTGAAGGTCTTGGATCAACCCTTGCTATGATTGGTCCACTATTTATGATGTTACCTGCACCAATTGCACTAGTTGCTGCAGCACTGGTAGGTTTAGTTGGAGTTGTAATGTCTGCCAATGCCGCAACAGAAGCTAATAGAAAAAAGACTGTTGAGATGGCAAATGCGGCAACAGTAAATAATTCTGCACTTAAAGCTCTTGCAGAAGATTTTGGAACAGTATCTGCTTCAGAAAGTGCTAAAGCAACAAGAGAAGCTGGAATGCTTGGAACGACAGCTGAACAGCTTTCTGCTGGTGAAAAAATGTTAGAACAAAGTGGTGGAGCACAACAAATTTTAGCAGATGTTCAAAGACGAATTGAATCAGATCAAACTATATCTTCAATTGGTGAAAATCTTGGTCAAACAATGACAACTGCAGTTTTACAAGGAATATTAAGTAAGGCAGATGCATCAACTCTTATAAGTGCAATTGCTCAAAAAGCTGGAAATTCACAAATTGGTAGTATTGCAAACCAACAAGTGTCAGCACTTACTGGAAATACTTCTACAGATATTTTTAATAATCTTACTCAACAAAAAAATACAAGTGGAGAATTTCAAAGATTAATGGGAAATACTTCAAATACTAGTAGTGGTGGTGGATTTGCAGGTGGTGACTATGGTCCAAATGCAGCTGGATCTAATGATATGGCAATTACTGGTCTTGCTATACAAGAAATGAATAATTATGCTCAAGCTGTTGGTATGGCTGATGTTGCAACTGCAGATCTAAACTTAACTGAGGCAGAACGAAAAGATGCAATGGATCTTAGTTTAGCAAAACAACAAGAGGCTATTGATAAAATTATTCAATATAAAGCTGAAACATCAGATTCAGAATTTAATAGTCAAGTTAGAACACAAGTTGAGTTTATGTATCCAGATGATCCTGCAGCACAAAACATTTTATCTCTATTAGAGGGCGACACAATTGAAGATGGAGAGTTTAAAACTCTTGTTACTGCACAATTTACAAGTGGTCAAATTAGTGCATCAATGGCTGAATATTTGTTAACACATAAAACTCTTCAATCAAGATATACAATGTCTGTAAATACTGTAGGCTTTCAGGCTACTTGGGCTATTCTTGCAAAAACACAAAGATATGCACAGTTTGCTGCAGGAGCTATTAAAAACACCCTTTCAAGTGTTTATCAACTTGCTAATTATATGGATAGACTTCAGAAAAATGGAAAGTTAGATGCAACTGTTGATGCAGCGTTACCACCAATAATAACTACCGATCCAAATCCAGATCCAAATCCTAGCGGCAGCGGTAGTGGTACTAAAGAAGATAAAAAACTTGCAAAATTAAATAAGAAAAAAGACAAGCAGCAAAAAGCACTTAATGTCATTGCACTTAAAGAAGAGGCAATCAATAAGATATACGATAAGCGTAAGAAAGCACTTGAAGACATTGCAAAAATTAATTCTCAAATTGCTGAACAACAAAAAGATCAGCTTGACGTAGCCATTGCTTTGACTTCTGGAGATATTTCTGCTGCTGCTCGTGCGGTACAAAATCAAAGAGTCAAGGCTGCAGGGTATGCACAAGAAGAACAAATGAGAGCTCTTGAGGCAAAACGACAGGCAGAACTTGACGGAATTATTGTTAATGGTAGAACAAGAGAAGCTTATGAAGCTGAAATTGCACGACTTAACTTAAAGATTGCAGAGCGTGAACTTGCTATAGCACTTGGATCAAGTTCTTCTGGTAGCGGTGGATCTGGTAGTGGATCTGGTAGTGGATCTGGTAGTGGATCTGGTAACAATGGCAGTGGCAATGGAGGAGCAGACCCACCACGAAAACAACCCAAAAAACCAACACATATTTTTGGACATAAGTGGGTATGGAATGCAAAAGAGTGGATGTGGATTAAACAACCTGTTGCAATGCCACCATCTCCTTCTGGTATTGGAGAAAAATACGTTTGGGACTACCCATCAGAAGGCTATAAAATTAAAAATATGCCAAAACCAGGAGGAGCAGGTTGGATCTGGGACAATATTTATGATGTTTGGAAACAAGGAACCACCTATTCTGCAAATGGAGGCTTGATGGGATATTCAATGGGTGGAAAAGTTGCAAGTAGATATCTTGCTAATGGAGGAAGTCCACTTGGTTCAGACACAATTCCTGCTATGCTTACCCCTGGAGAATTTGTAGTTAAGCGTCCTGCTGTACAAAGTTTTGGGGTAAAGAATCTTGAAGCAATCAATAGTGGACAATCTGCCGATGGTTCAGTGTATACTTATAATGTAACCGTTAATGCTGGTGGTAATGCAAATGCAGACGATATTGCACGAGCAGTAATGACCAAAATCAAGCAGGTAGACGGAACAAGACTTAGGGGAAATAGACTTTAATGACATATATCAGCAATAGAC